>TARA_B110000879_G_scaffold213011_1_pt1 | contig 26191 bp, 22 predicted proteins | sample TARA_B110000879 | Tara Oceans TARA_B110000879 (sample SAMEA4398094) | marine metagenome | biome: Polar Biome; feature: [SRF] surface water layer (ENVO:00010504); material: water (ENVO:00002006), including particulate matter (ENVO:01000060) such as... | depth 5 m
TATTTTATATTCAAATCCTACATCATCTGGATATGACTATCAGAACTATGGTGTTTGGGTTACAGGTAAGGGAACTGGTTCAGGAAAGATTGGCTCTATATCAGTTGGCCTAGTAGCTGACTCAGCGGTTATACCGACCAGCGGCACAGCAACTTATACAGGTAAGTCTGCAGGCTTCTATACTGGTAATAAATTTGATGATGGTCATAATGAAAATACTGAATACTATGTTCGTTCTGATGTAACAATGAATGCTAATTTCGCTGCAGGAGAAATTTCATTTGATACAAGTAATTCTGCATCAACTAATGACTTTGTGAACATGTATAGAATCCCATCAGACGAATTAAATATATCTGGAACTCTCACTATTTCTGGCAATCAATTCACTGGTGATATATCAAATAATGATTCACTTAGTGGGAATGCAACTGGTCGTTTCTATGGGGATGCTACAGAAGTTGGTGGAACTTTCTTTGTTCAAGAATCAGGCTCAGGCTCAAACAAAGACACTTACATTGGTGGATTTGGCGCAACAAAAAATCCTTAAGTTACCGTGAATTTATTAAGAGCTCTAAAGAACGCGGTCATTTGGCCGCTTTTTTTTATCTTTTCACTTTCCTCAAATACACTTAGTGCTCTCGATATAAACGGGAAGCCATTAAGCGATGTGTCAGACTTTAACTTGCTATTCAATGTGGCAATGGCTTCAGTTGAAAAGCAATATAATACGGAAGCAATTAAAATACTTCGCCATATGCTGTCAATCAATCCTCAACTGCATAGAGTGAGGCTGGAGCTTGCGCATATATTGTTTAATATCAATGAATATGATGCTGCAAAAATCCATTTTGAATATGTTCTTGCTGCTGATATTCCTGCTGAAGTGCGAAGTAATATTCAGGCCTTTTTATCTCGCATTCGAATCAACGTTACTCCAAGTTTCTGGTGGACTGTAGAAATGGTCGAGGACACCAACCCGATGAGTAGCACAAATAATGATTATATTAGAGTAGGCTCATATCGTTTTAAGATAAGCGAAGACAGTAAACCAAATACTGAGACTGGCTATGCGTTTTATGGCGGCGCTCGCTTTCCATTAACTAAAAATGGTAAATGGAGTCTCAATACTCAAATTGAACATAAAGAGTTTGATGATTCACGATTGGATTATTCATATATACATACATACCTTATGAGAGGTTTTGAAATCTCATCAGGCCATGCTTTGCAACTTAGTGCAGGTAAGCACTTTTCAGGTTATGGAGGTAGGTCATTATTTAAAGGTAACGTCTTTAATTTAGAGCATCAATATCAGATAAAAAATAATCTGATGCTGAGGTCAAATGCATCATTTATGCATCTGAACTATTATGATATTGATAATCGCGATGCCAAGCAGCGAAGTATTAATACAAAAATTCATTTCAATTTAAATACGGCGCATCAATTACAATTTGGCTTAGGCTACTTAAAATCCAATGCACGTAACAATATGTTCACTTACACCAGGCCAGAATCAAGTATAACTCTTAATCGTTATTGGAAAGCTGGCTTTATTACAAATATAGAAGTATCTAAATCTTGGTTGGATTATGACAATATGGATTTGTTTTTTGGTAAGAATCGAAACGACTCAGAGGAGCAATATGAGCTAACAATAATGAATCAAAAGTTTAGTCTTTTTGGTGTTGCTCCTAAACTGCATTTTGGTCGAATAAAGCATAGCTCAAATATTGATTACTACACTTTTAAGAGAAGCTATAGCAAGTTATCTTTTAGCAAAATTTTAGCAGTAATAATCAGAAGTGTGTGTATCTATAATGCATCTGTATTCTAATTAACCTTAATAACACTAATGATAAGGTTATTATTAGCAGGAGGATTGTTAGAAGGAGTTTTCATTACAGGCGTTTGAAGATATATTTCCACAATCCAGCTTTTTCATAGTTACCAACCCAAGCTTCAGTTGCTCCAACTAATGCTGCAGATTGGCCATACTTCCCACAGCTACTTCAGCAATTTTCATTGCTAGCTCTGGGCTACCTATGGGCGCCTTGAAAACAACATGCTAAGGTGAAATTCCTACAGATTAGTTATCAATATGTTGTGTTTTTCTTTATGGTTTTTTACCAACCAGGTATGAAGCCGATGAATCAACAAGTGCCCTATTTCTTATAGCGCTCCGACCAAGCAACATACGAAACTTCATGTTATCCCTAGCGGTCAGTGTAATTTCAATAGGCCAGGTATAAGGCCCAATTGAAAGTGGCGTCTCAATGACCCAACGTTCTTCTTTATGTCCACCAGAATCGGTCACGATACGCCTATCAATGACATTAGCTTTAGATCTAACAACACAATCACTATTGCACTGCATTGGCTGAATACTAAATTCGATGCATTGAACCCCATTTTCCATAAAAGGATAGAGCTCAAAAGCATGTAATGCTGAGGTTCTAGCTCCAGTATCAACTTTCGCCTTAATCTCAGGCAAGCCCAAATCCGGAAGTTTTACCCACTCTCGCCAACCAAAAGTGCATACCTTACTCATGTTGTCGCTCAATATATATACCTTGCTTACCTGTCTGATTCAGGCTTTAAATTAGATGGAAAGTCTACTGATTCTACCCAGCAAATTGCTGTATTCAAGAAAAATATCTTATTCGATAGATGTTTTATAGTTTAGAATGCAGCCGATCAATTAATGAAAATCATCTTTTTCAGGAGCACACCATCAAACTCGCTATCCTTTCACGCGGCCCTAAATCTTATAGCACGCGTCGCTTTAAAGAAGCAGCATTAAAGCGTGGACATGAAGTTGATGTGCTAGACACGCTTAAGTTTGCTATTGATTTACAAGAAGGCATACCTGACCTCTATTTTCGCCAAAAAGTGCTGAGTGATTATGATGCTGTCTTACCAAGGATTGGCGCATCAATCAGTTATTATGGAACTGCTGTTGTCAGACAATTCCAAGAAATGGACGTGTTTTGTGCTAATACTGCTCACGGCATTACCAATTCACGTGACAAACTGCGTAGTCTACAGATATTAAGTCGACACCATATCGGAATACCTAGAACAACCTTTGTCAGAGATAGAAAAGACGTACTACCTGCTATCAAACGTGTTGGCGGTGCTCCTGTGGTCATTAAACTAATTGAAGGAACGCAAGGTATTGGAGTATTGCTAGCAGAATCTATCAACGCGGCTGAATCCATTATCGAGTTATTACAAAGCCAAAAACAAAATGTGCTCGTGCAAAAATTTGTAGCTGAAAGCAAAGGCAAAGATATACGCGCACTTGTTGTAGGCGATCGTGTTGTTGCCGCAATGCGCCGTGTGGCACAGGGCCAAGAGTTTCGTAGCAACGTCCACCGTGGTGGCATTGCTGAAGCAGTAGAGTTGGATGATCAATACGTGGAAACAGCCGTTCGTGCGGCACAAATTTTAGACTTGCAGATTGCTGGCGTCGATATGCTAGAAGGTGAAAATGGACCACAAATCATGGAAGTAAATTCTTCTCCTGGTCTTGAAGGCATCGAGTCTTGCACCGGATTAGATGTAGCAGGCGTTATAATTGACTACATCTCTGCACAGGTTGATTTCCCTGAGATCGATATACGGCAAAGATTAACAGTAAGTAAAGGATATGGCGTCAGTGAAATCTATGTTCCAGAAGGCGCAAGGTTTGTTGGCCATACAATTAAAGATGTCATGCTTGCTGAAAAAGATATTAATGTACTCACCTTATATCGAGGTATGAAAATCATCCCCAATCCACGAACGGATCGTATTATTGAAGCCGAGGATAAATTACTTTGCTTTGGGAAATTAGAATCTATGCGTGAAATGATTCCTGCAAAAACCAGACGACGTCGCAGACCAGAAGTGATAGGTTTAAATACCGAAGAGCCAAACGATTCCGATGAAGTAGATAAAGATATTTAATTTAGCGATCAAAAATAGCATAAGGATTTCATAATTTGAGCTCAAGTAAATCTCTTAATAAGAATGCATTTAAGATTGCAGGGCACGTCATTCAACCGGGTGAAAGAATTCAATTTGATCTTCCAACGGCTAACCTATACACGCATGCTCCATTAAACATGCCTATAGAAGTAATCCACGGCAAGTACTCTGGACCAATACTATTAATATGTGCCGCAATTCATGGCGATGAACTTAATGGTGTTGAAATTATTAGACGTGTCCGTAGTTTTAGAGGAATTGATAAGTTACATGGAACATTAGTACTTGTTCCCGTGGTCAATCTATTTGGCTTTATTCACCAATCCCGCTATCTGCCTGACCGCCGTGACCTGAATCGATCTTTTCCCGGCAGTGAAAAAGGCTCTATCGCTTCTCGTGTAGCATATAAATTCTTTAATGAAATTGTCCAACATTGCACGCATATTATCGATCTGCATACTGCCGCAGTTAATCGAGACAATCTCCCACAGATTCGTGCAGCGCTGGAGAATCATGAGGTCAAAAAACTAGCAAAAAGCTTTTCTATCCCTGTCATTATTAATTCAGAGTTAATAGAGAATACACTACGTTATGAAGCTGGAAAACTTGGCATTCCAGTGATCACCTATGAATCTGGTGAAGCCTTGCGCTTATCTGAAAAATGCATTGTTACAGGAGTTCGTGGAATAGTAAGTGCCATGCGGGTTCTAGCTATGCTTCCCTCTAAACGTATTGCAACGGTAAAAGCTGAACCTTATGTTGCAAGGTCGAGTAGTTGGTTTAGAGCACCACTAGATGGGCTTTTTCGACCGTTATGCAGCCTTGGTGCACGGGTAAAACGTGGTGATACATTAGGTGTGATATCAGCGCCCTTCTCATCTGAGGAAAAAGTATTAACAGCAAATTCAGATGGCATTATTATCTGTCTAAGCAATTTGCCATTGGTGAATGAGGGAGAAGCCTTATTCCATATTGCAAGATTCGAGAAGGCAAGTGCCGTAGAAAGTGAGATTGCTGCACATGAAAGCAATATTGAAGAAGATCGGTTATTTGAAATTGAATCAGTACCAAGTACGGAAATTTAATATAGCTGCTCTATCCTAGAGTTGCATCATCAGCCAAATCATCTATTGTTAAACAAATCAAAGCGGTTAAACGTCCTGCTTGTCGGTCGCTAACTGTAAAATTAAAAGACGAAACTAAGCATGTAGTACCCAGAGTGCAGGACTGACCGACGCGGGTTCAATTCCCCCGCCCCACCATAATCCAAAAGCCTCCAGCTTTAACCAGCTGGAGGCTTTTTAGTTTCTAAACCAGAGAATGACCTAAAACTTTCAAGTTGATTATCCTCACTATCGTATTATAATGTTATGTTATAACATTATATAAATATCATTCAATGTGATGTTTAAATCCACTTTGATAAGGACAGTATCCTCATGAATAAGCTACCTGTGACCGTACTTTCAGGCTTTCTTGGTGCCGGTAAAACAACGGTTCTCAGCCATATCCTCAATAATCGACAGGGCAAGAAAGTAGCCGTTATTGTTAATGATATGAGTGAGATCAATATTGATTCAGCAATTGTACAAAATGAAGTCTCATTGAACCGCAGTGAAGAAAAGCTTATTGAGATGAGTAATGGCTGTATTTGTTGCACCTTACGTGAAGATCTATTGGAGGAAGTCACTAAGCTCGCCAAGGAAGATCGCTTTGATTATCTGGTTATTGAGTCCACCGGTATTTCTGAGCCCCTACCTGTGGCTGAAACCTTCACCTTCGCTGATGAGGATGGCGTTTCACTGTCTGATGTTGCTGATCTGGATACAATGGTCACTGTCGTTGATGCCGTTAATTTTCTAACTGATTATGACGAAGCAAAACATTTAAAGGATACAGGCGAATCTTTAGGTGAAGAAGATGAACGCAGTGTCACCGACCTACTGGTTGATCAAGTGGAGTTTGCCGATATTATTCTTATCAGTAAAACTGATTTGGCTGCTTCATCTGATATCAAACGCTTAACCGCTATTCTTAAAACACTGAATACGCATGCGAAAATAATTCCAATTGCAAATGGCAATGTTGATGTCGATGCCGTACTGAATACGAGCTTATTTAATTTTGAACGTGCCCAGCAGGCACCTGGTTGGTTAAAAGAAATGCGTGGCGAACACGTTCCTGAAACCGAAGAGTATGGTATTGGCAGTTTTAGCTACGAAGCGCGTAGCCCCTTCCATCCAAAAAAGTTCCACCAATTCCTTCACAGTACCGATAATCACGGTAAGTTGATTCGTTCCAAAGGTTATTTTTGGTTGGCATCACGCCCTGAGTTTGCAGGCCAATGGAGTCAGGCAGGTGGTATTGCCCGTTATGGATTTGCAGGCATGTTTTGGAAAGCGGTACCCAAAGAAGACTGGCCTACCGATGAAGAGTATCTCGCCTCAATTAAAAATCAATGGCAGGAGCCCTTTGGTGATATGCGCCAAGAGTTGGTGTTTATAGGGCAAAATTTGGATAAAAATAGTATCACTCAAGCGCTTGATAACTGCCTGTTAAGTGAAGAAGAAGTATTGCGTGGCAAAGATTATTGGGTAACTTTAGAAGACCCATTCCCTACATGGGAACAAACATGAACGCGGTAAACCTCGCTCCTATATCTAGTTTTGATACTTCCTCTGATAGTGACGTAAAAGTCAGGCGTGCTGTCAAAGGCAAAAATCCTGGCATTTTTACTGATATCTTCCTTGAAGAAACTAATCTTGTTATTTGGCAACGCGAGTTATCCGTAACACTGCTGGAGTCTGTCGATAACCTTTTAAAATCAAATTCAAACTTTCAGGCCTCGATGACCGTCTCAGCAAAAAGTGTGCTTTCAAGTGTGAATGGCTCGTTCAATGATTCGTCTCAGCTTGAGCTAAGTGAAAATATTGCCGAGCTCGTAGAAATGTTTTGCTGTCTCTTTGAACTTAAACGTGTCGGATTGCGTCTATCGGTGCTTGATCGTGCTATGTGTCCCAAATTCCATGTTGATAAAGTACCCTGTCGCTTGATTACAACCTTTCAAGGGGCCTGCACAGAATGGTTACCCCATGCGGCAGTTGATCGAAAAGAATTGGGGGCTGGGCCTATTAACCAAGAGGGTCTGTTTAAAAATAAAACAGACATCCAGAGACTTCATGTTGGAGACGTTGGTTTATTAAAAGGTGAAAATTGGCAAGGCAATGAAAATGCAGGTTTGGTGCATCGCTCACCTGCCTTGTCATCAGGCGAACGTCGTTTGATATTAACTCTCGATTTTAGTCACTAATTTAAGCAACCATCAAAAGAATCAAGAGGGTCAGACACGATTGATTTTGCTTTGTCAGGAAATTCCTCATGTCCTATCGCCACGTCTAAGTTTTAGTTAGGCTCGAGGATGACCTCATGTGTTCATAGCTCAATGGGGCCTGACCCTGTTGATTTCTTTAATAACATCAACACCCTCCTCTACCTCTCTATTACTTTACCCTTGCAGTAAATACGATAGACAAAACGAAAGCTCATTTGATCACTAGACAGAACAATATGGCTATGGAAGAATTGAATCTTGATTGCTAATCAGTAACGTTAGAGCAAAGTTAATCGGTACTTAGCGGCGTAGCCGTGTAGATAGGTAGATGATTGAAAATCTCTATGCCAGCAGTTCGATTCCGTCTCTAGCTATTATCTATACCTTTAATTTCATTTCTATCGCCTTAATAAGAGACTAACCCTTACCGCTATGAATGAAGTAATTGATCAGCTTATCTCAGAAACTTCAGCTTTCAAAAGCAAGCTAACATCCTCTTCGCTACAGATGTTACAATTGACTAATACCTTGAGCAGAAAAAGCAAAGCATCAGCCGCCTATTCTTTGAGCATGCCAGACGTTATATCTCAACCTTGTAAGAAGCTATCTAAACCGATGACAAAACATCGTGATGTCAGAGCGAGAAATGCACTCAAGTTTTGAGATTCATGGCGACAAAGAGGCTTGTAAAAAAACTCTGCCAGTAAACCCTTAAACTATACTGAAGTAAGATATTGAACAATTATGATGTTGTAATTATTGGTGGTGGTGCAGCCGGTTTAATGTGCGCTGCTACTGCAGGGCAGCGTGGGAAAACATGCTTAGTCATTGATCATTCGAATAAACTGGGCAAAAAGATATTAATGTCCGGTGGGGGTCGATGTAATTTCACTAATTTAGAGATCGAGCCAGAAAATTATTTGTCTCCTAATCCACATTTCTGTAAGTCAGCGCTGAGTCGATTTACACAATGGGATTTCATTGCCATGGTCTCTCGTCATGATATCCCCTACCATGAAAAAACCCTTGGCCAACTCTTTTGTGATAATAAGGCTAGCGATATTTTAAATATGCTAGTGAATGAATGTGAAACGCATAATGTGATTACAAAAACACATTGCACAGTGGAAAGCGTGGATAAACAGCCTGATGGGTTTCAACTCAAAACCAATCAAGGTGAGGTGCAGTGTCAATCACTGGTTATTGCAACAGGAGGCCTATCCATCCCAACCATGGGGGCTACAGGCTTTGGTTATAGCATTGCAGAGCAATTTGGCATCAGCGTCAGTCAACGTGATGCTGCGCTTGTGCCTCTAACCCTCTCAGGTCACTTGTTAGAGCGCTCACAGTCATTAGCTGGTGTTGCGCTAGACTGTGTTGTCAGCACAGCAGAGCAGTCATTTAGTGAGTCAATGCTGTTTACCCATAGAGGCTTGAGTGGCCCTGCTCTACTCCAAATTTCAAACTATTGGACACTGGGTGAAACAATAACCATCAACTTTCTTCCAAAAAATGACATACGAGCACTGATTGCTCAATGGCATGAGCAAAAGCTGAAACAAAATATAAAGAATTTATTAACTCAATACCTACCGAAACGGTTTATAAGTGTTTGGATGTCAGATGAGGTTGCAAACAAAACTGTTAACCAACTAACAGAGCTGGAAATCCAAGAACTAGAAAAAAATATTCATAATTGGAGCATCACACCGGCAGGGACTGAGGGTTATCGAACGGCAGAAGTCACTCGAGGCGGCATTAATACTGATGAAATCAGTTCTAAGAGCTTTCAAGCAAAAAACACCGAAGGCTTATATTTTATTGGTGAAGTTCTCGATGTTACCGGTTGGCTAGGTGGATATAATTTTCAATGGGCATGGGCATCGGGCTATTGCGCTGGTTTACATGTCTAGAGCTGTTCACAATATAAATTTAGGGCGCCTTCTACCTTTGTATGACTTGTTTTTATTACAGTAGTAATAGCTATTTATTTGCTGATCTTTTTCAAAGTCACCTTTTAGTCTGTAGGAAGGAAAATATATTATGCTTGAGCCACTCATCAACCACGGCTCATGTCTGTATAGACAGTTAGGAAACCAGTTAGGAGCACTAGCTCATAACAAACTTACCAGCCGCTATCTTACCGATAACAATGCAGTTGCAAAGCACCTACCACCCAGCTGTGGTAATACCGTTGCCAGCTGAAACGCCCATCAGAGGCATGCTTAGTCAGCCGTCAAAACCACTGACTTCAGGCTAGCAGCTTCGGTTAAACTATTAAAAACAAACGCTTATGCTCTTAGTTATTCAAGATCGTAAGACCAATATGACTTGAAATAACTTTGCATTAAACTCAACACCTGTCTCTGTGTTTACCAGATCTCTGCTTGCTATTGTCTCTACATAAGACTAGTTGTCAATGCTAATTCCCATCACTTAAAAGTCTGATGGTAACGGCGGTTGATGATTAATTATTTGAGCAAATGATGATTTATTTAACACAGGGCCAGGGTTATTCTAAGATTCCTATTCGCAGAACCACAGTTCCGCATAAAGACAAGTGATACAACAAGCCTATTCAAAACAGAACTTCGGTTATAGCTCACAGATATATGGAATCACTCTTTGTACATTATAAAATATAATGACACATATTTATCGATCAGGAGGATTGAAGCATAAACAATAGTTTATTTTGTATAGTAATTTACAAGGCTATTTTATAGGAAAATAGTGAGTGTTAATTTTCACGAAATTTTCTCTGAAATATATGCCGATGTTAAGGAGAAATTTTAATTTCACATCACTTAACTTATAAGAGACTCTAGCCAGCTATGAAGCATATTTTTTATTTTTTTATTACATCGCTATTTTTCAGCGCATTAAATTTACATGCAGCCCCTGTTCAACCTCTAGATTATGGAGGCAATGAGGTTCCTTACAATAGAGGCGTAGTATTAACCAGTCGTGATACATATGAGGAAGAGATTAAGGCGCATATTAATCAAGAAACAGGTGATAACCCCGCTTTTTATGATCTCCTTACACAGGCAAAAGATAAGGATATAGCCAAAGAAGGACTTACAACACGACTTCAGGTTATGGGCGAAAGAGTTCGCCTTAATAATATGAAAGCCATTGGTCAAAAGCTCCCAAAACGGATTGCTATTGTTGCACATGGTGGACAGGAATTTATACGCGTGGGAACAGACAATGTTGCTAGAACGGTAAGATTCGAAGGAAGAAAACTTGCCAAGCAGTTAGCACCTTTTATTGAAGATGACTCTTTGATCGATATTGTTGCTTGTAAAGCTTGTAATTTCGCAGAAAAGTTTGCAGCAGAACTAAAGAGTCAAGGAATTAGCGCAAAAGTAAGGGGGTTTAATTTTATATTGACACCAGATAAAGACATTCTATTTTTTACAAATTATGGTTTTACTGGGACTGATTATAGAGAGTTTTTGCTTACAGGAACTATCGAGGAAGAACAACTGAATGCTGTGGAAGAATTTGTTGCTGGTTATGATACGACCTTAGAGAATATGGATGTCGAAAGCAGTGAAGTCGTTAAATGGTACAGAGAGGAAGCATTAAATGGAGAAGAATTAGAGACCTGCCTATAACTAAAACATGTGGTTAGGCGATACTTGTGACAGTACTCAAATAGCAAAGAGCTTTTAGTAAGGTATTGCACTATGTTCATACTATCCAATGCTTATTCAAAAATTCCTAATTCGGCATATCCCTGCTTTGTATAAAGATTGGTGATTAAACGAGACAATTTATAACAGAAATTTGGTTGTATTTCACGGAGCTACAGACCTTTGTCAGTCTATAATATTGCAACATCTGCAAAAGAAAAATATTTATCGTAGGAAAATTTTCCTAACAAAAAATAATAAATTTTAATTCACATTAATTTTTTTTATTAAGGAAAGCACCAGTCTGCTATGAAACCAATCTTTTATTTAGTCGTTACATCATTATTATTCAGCACACCGAATTTACATTCGGCCCCCGTTCAACATACAGATTACCTAGGCAATGCGGTTCCTCAAAAAAGTGGTGCAGTATTATCCAGTCGTTATTCATATGCTGAAGAGGTTTGGCAGCATCTTGTTGCAGACTCGGATCCAGAGCTGGACGGCACCTTACCCCCGATTAACAATGATGAACCCGCTTTTTTCGATCTCCTTGCACAGGCAAAAGATAAGAATATAGATGGAGAAAATTTCATCATACAAATTGATGTTTATAGCGCAAGATATCGCCTTGAACAGATGAAATCTATTGGTCAAAAGTTCCCAAGACGGATTTCTATTGTTGCACACGGTGGAAAAGAATTTATACACATTCAAACAGGCCCAGGCGATGCTTCCACAACGATAAGATTCGAAGGAAGAAAACTTGCCAAACAATTAGCACCTTTTATTGAAGATGACTCTTTAATCGATATTGTTGCTTGTACGGCATGTGAGTTGACAGAAAGATTTGCGGCAGAGCTGAAGAAACTAGGAGTCAGAGCAAGAGTGAGAGGTTTTGCTAGTATATTGACCCCCTCTGCTGAGAATACTTTAAGGTTTACAGAAGTTGAAGAAGGTGTTGTTCTTGAGACTGATTATAGAGAGTTTTTGCTTACAGGAGAAATAAATGAAAGCGTCCATAATGCTTTGGAAGGACATGTTGTTGGCTATGATACGAGCTTAGAGGATATCAATATCGATGCAGATAAAGTCGTTAAATGGGTTAAACACGACGAATTAGAGACCTGCCTATAACTAAAATATATGGTTAGGCGATACTTGTGACAGTGCTCAAATAACAAAGAGCCTTTAGTAAGGTATTGCACTATTTACATACTATTATCACGCCGACAAGCTGTATATCAGAGTTTTCTTATAGTTTCAGTTGAAAATGATTAATATCGATTTTGACGCAGTGTAGAAAATCCTAGCCAATATTACTTCCGCGCTTTTTTTAAAAGACATTTTAATCTGCGAACAGCTTTCCCAGCTTTATTTGATTGTTTTGATGAAGGGCTTCACTTTATAAAGTCTTGCGGCCCAAAAACAGATACCGCTTTGACATATAGCCAGCGTAGCGGCCATCTCACTTCTTTAAGTTGATCATTAAATATTCCAGTAATCTCATGTTTTGATAACGGCAGACTCGCACGATATTGAAGTAACGCATCATGTACTAGGCTCGCATGGTAGGTCCAGGGTTTACCATAACGCAACACACCATCCGGCGTGCCTAGAGTTATTAGGCCCAATAAAATAAACGTTGGACTGCAACCATCCCAAGCATAGCCCTTGTTAACGGTTAGCAGACCGTTTTTTATAATTAACCAATCACTATCGAAATCTACCGCCGTTAAGGTTTTATGTTTGTAATGATAGTTTTCAGTTAATTGATATTTCCAATGTGTCATTATTTAATAACTCCGGAATTTTTCCGCAGTCCAAAAGATACCGTATCGAAAAACTTAAGCGGTGACTTTTAACCTTAATAATTCGTCAACTGCCCTAACAGTGAGCTTTCTTTGAAATATAATGCGTCCAGCATATCTTTAGTTTTGGCGCCTACCTAAGTCGCAACATCTTCTATGCCATAGATAGTAAATGACTGGCAATACAAGTAAGACCAAAAAGGTTGCACTGAGCATGCCGCCGACCATGGGTGCGGCAATATGACTCATGACTTCAGAGCCAATACCACTCGCATAAAGTATCGGTAAAAGGCCTAAGATGATGGACAATGCAGTCATCATTACGGGTCGTATACGCATACCTGCCCCCTGAATAATCGCTGTTATCAAATGCCGACGCTTTGGAATTTCCCCTTGTAGCAATAGCTCTTCTCGCATCTGATTCCATGATTGGTTGAGATAAAGCAACATCAGCACACCTATTTCAATCGAGACACCAGCTAGCGCGATAAAGCCAACTGCAACTGCGATCGAAAAATTATAGTTATGCAAAAACATCAGCCACACACCTCCAACCCAAGCAAAGGGTAAGGTCGCCATTATCATCGCTACTTCAGCAAGCTTGCTAAAGTTTATAAATAGTAATAAGGCAATAATGAAGAGCATCAATGGCATAACATAATTCAATTTTTTCTTAGCACGTTGCAAATATTCATATTGACCAGCCCATTTGATAGAGTAACCAACCGGTAGTTTTAAATGCTCTCTTACTGCCTTTTTTGCAGTCTTTACATAACTACCAACGCCTACATCATCAATATCGATATAAGTCCAACCAGTAATTCTCGCATTTTCGCTTTTAATGCTTGCTGGCCCCTGCTCTATTCCAATATCAGCAATATCACCCAAGGTAAACTGTTGACCCGTTGCGGTAACTATTGGAAGTAACGACATTTGCTCTGGAGAATCACGATAGCTTTGTGGATAACGGATATTGACCGGATAGCGCTCTAATCCTTCTACAGTTTCAGTGACATTAACGCCACCAATGGCAACAGCAATCACCTCTTGCACATCAGCAATATTTAATCCGTAACGTGCCGCTCGTTCGCGATCAATATCAATATTAATATAGCGCCCAGCGACTACTCGTTCAGCATAAACTGAGGCAGTACCTGGCACATCGCTTAGGATGTTTTCTAAATCTTTACCAATGCGTTGAATAGTGGCTAATTCAGGACCAGAAACTTTTATGCCTACTGGCGTTTTAATGCCTGTTGCCAACATATCGATTCGCGCCTTAATCGGCATGACCCATGCATTAGTCACACCCGGCAGCTGTAATAAACTATCCATCTCTGCTTTTAAACTCGCCGGAGTGACTCCAGCTCGCCATTGCTCACGCGGCTTAAATTGAATGAACGATTCCATCATCGTCAATGGTGCAGGGTCGGTTGCTGTTTCAGCACGACCCAATTTCCCAAAGACTGTTTTTACTTCCGGTATTGTGCGAATCAATTTATCAGTTTGCTGTAACAGTTCACGCGCCTTACCAATTGAAATTCCAGGATAGGTACTTGGCATATACATTAGGCCACCCTCATCTAATGAGGGCATGAATTCGCTCTCGATTTCGTCTAGAGGCCAGAGCACCGTACTCAATAGGAGCAAAGCAACAAGCAGCACTAACCACGGATATTGCAGCGCTTTTTTTAAACTCGGCACATATAAAGACAGCAATAATTGATTCAGCGGGTTGCTCCGCTCTGGCCGTATTTTTCCACGGATAAAGTAACCCATCAAGATTGGCACTAGCGTGATTGAAAGCACTGCAGAGGCTGCCATTGCATAGGTTTTGGTGAATGCCAAAGGAGAAAACATTCGCCCTTCTTGTGCCTCTAATGTGAAGACTGGGATAAAGCTAATGGTGATAATTAATAAGCAGAAAAAGAGAGCAGGCCCAACTTCAGAGGCTGATTTTGCAACAATAGACCAACGATTCTCATCGCTTAGTGGCGTTTTCTCAATATGTTTATGCATGTTTTCCATCATTACAATAGCGCCATCAACCATCGCACCTATAGCAATAGCAATACCACCGAGTGACATGATGTTGGCGTTAATGCCTTGCAGGTACATGATGATAAATGCCATTAAAATACCTACTGGTACGGTGATTATCGCAACCAAGGAAGAACGCAGATGAAATAAGAACACCGCACAGACTAAGATCACAATGATGAATTCTTCTAGCAATTTATGCCAAAGATTTTGCACTGCATTCTCAATCAGCTCGGAGCGGTCATAAACCGTAATTATCTCGACACCTTGAGGAAGACTCTGTGCCAGTTGTTCGAGTTTTTGCTTAACGCCGTCAATCGTAGTTTGAGCATTTTCTGCATAGCTCATCACGATAATACCGCCGACCGTTTCACCTTCACCATTGAGATCAACAACAGCACGTCGCATTTGCGGTCCAAGCCCAATATCAGCGATATCTTTGAGCCGTAGTGCGGTTCCATTTTGATTAACACCAAGGGGAATACTGGCAAGATCTTCTTGGCTTTTAATATAACCCGAGGCAGTCACCATATACTCGGCCTCAGCCATTTCCACCACCGAAGCAGCGATCACTTGGTTACCACGTTTAATCGCTGTTTCGACATGGGCTAGTGGTATGCCAAAGGCACGCAATTTTTCTGGATTTATCGTCACTTGGTACTGTTTAACCATGCCACCAGCAGTGGCCACTTCCGAGACGCCGGATACGGTTTGCAGCTCATACTTTAAGTAATAGTCCTGAAAAGCACGCAGTTGACTGATATCGTGAGCGCCACTGCGATCAATTAATGCATAAATATAAACCCAGCCGACACCGGTCGCATCTGGGCCCAGCTGTGGCTTTGCAGTTTGCGGTAACTGTGCTGAAGCCTGACTGAGATATTCCAATACGCGACTACGCGCCCAGTAAATGTCAGTATCCTCATCAAAGATGATATAGACATAAGAATCACCAAAGAAAGAAAAACCACGAACCGTCTCAGCGCCGGGAACTGCGAGCATGGCAGTGGTTAAAGGATAAGTTACTTGATCCTCAACAACCTGTGGTGCTTGTCCGGGGTAGCTGGTTTTAATAATCACCTGTACATCAGATAGATCGGGAATAGCATCTATTGGCGTGTGTTTTATAGCGAACAAGCCGGCAAAGACAATCATAACGGCAGCTAGCATGACAAAAAGTCGGTGATCGATAGACCAATGAATAATTCTTATAATCATGGTGCTACCTCGCCATGATGGAGGCGCTTGAAGTCGGCGCTTTTACTTGACTCAGAGTCTAGTAAAAACTGGGCAGAGGTCACCACACTGTCATCGAGACTTAAGCCATCTAGAATCTCTATATACTGATCATTCATCTTGCCAAGCTGCACTGCAACCGATTTGTAACCGCCATCACCGAGTGCGAGTACCACTCGATCTTGGGCACCTGTGCGGATCACTGCTGCTCGGGGAACCAGCATACTTTGCGCCGCTGCTGCAACGTGAATAATCACTTGTGCAAACATATTTGGCTTTAGCATGGCGTCTTTATTGACAATGCGTAGACGAACACGCAGCGTTCGGTTTGCGGCATCCAGAGACGGATAGATAGAATCCACCGTACCCAGCCATTGCACACCCGGTCTGTAATCTAAGCTCATGGTCACCGCTAAGCCAACTTCAACACCGGCAGATTGACGTTCAAACACCTCAGCCTCAACCCATACTTCATCTAATGCAACTATTGTTACCAGAGTTCTATCTGGTTTTACAAAAGAGCCTTGACGCATATTGAGCTCATCAATTACCCCGTTTTGAGGCGAGTGGAATGTAACGCTCTGCTTTATAGTTCTGCTTTTTTTTAATTCTTCAATGGCTGAACGATGAAACTGAAAGGCAAGCAATCTCTCTTCTCCTGCCTTAATTAATTCGGGTTGGCCATTTTTTAAGGCATAAAGAAACTCTTCTTGGACACTCAGCAACTGCGGTGAATACAGTTCATATATTGGCTGACCTTTAACTACTGGATCTCCCGCTGCCTTGATATAGAGTTTCTCAACCCAGCCCTCAACACGAGGGTGCATATGCATTATGCGTTGCTGATCATATTGAACATAACCAACCGTCTTGATTCGCATGTCCAAAGATTGCATCGTGACCTTGCTGGTGCGCACTCCAAGATTATTAACCACGTCGGGCGAAATTTTAATGTTACCGGCGTCAGCTGATCTTATAGTCGCTTTGTTATAGACAGGGATAAGAGCCATTCCCATTGGTGATAGACCCGGCTTGTGACGTTGGTAGTTAGGATCCATAGGTGCCACCCAATATAAAATATCTTTTTCTAGGCTGCTCAACCCGTTACTACTTTCATCATGCTTAGCAGTCATCTCATTATTCAAAAATAAGTTCAGACAAACTATAGCGAGCAACACCACCAGCGCATAAAGCAAAAGGCTTTTCTTTGTTTTATTCATGATCTCCCCCTAACTGAATATTATTTTCCATAGCGTTGCTGCCTATGAAAAAGTAATTCAATTGAACGATGGTTTTCATTCGTTCAATAACAATAGCCACGGCGTCAATTTGCACATTTAATCTGGCGATACGCGCACGCATTACTTCAGCAAACTCAGCATCACCATGGGTATATGCGATCAGAGCCGCCTCAGCTTGAGAATGCGTCTCTTTCAGCAACCGAGACTCATACAGATGCTGGCGCTTACTTAAGTGTATTAAACGCCCTCTAGCAGCCTCTAAGGCGGCTAGCATGTTGCGTACTAATGACCATTTTTCAGTTTCTATTGCATCGTTATCTGAGATTGCAGACTGCAACTCATGGTCATGGCGTTTATGAGTAAAAATAGGGAGATCGAAGGTGACACCTAATGAGACTAGATCAGCGGCGTTATGACCTCTAGAATCCTCATTTCGATAGCTATAGCTTGCATTCACCCCCCACTGTGGCATGAACTTTTGTTTAGCCAGATCAATATTGACTCGGCTTGCAATTATTTTTTGTTCAATACTGCGAATCGATGGATGATCTGCCACATAAGGCCATAAGGTTTGGGCACTCAGTGGTAACGCATTCTGCAATAGCTCAGCATGCTTGAGCTCAATATGAGGTAAGTGATTAAGTAATCTCATCCGATCATGCTGCGCATCAATTGATGCCAGATTATCAGCGACTTGTGGTATTGCGGTTTGTAACCATTGCCACAACTTAAATACAGCGACGTCATGGCGTTGCTGTAAGACGATTAATCGATCATCTAAGTGAGTGAGTTCTAAGCGAGCACGAATTAAGTCTTGTTGCCGTGTCTGTTTCAGACCTGAGGCTAAGTTAGACGTTGCTATATCGACTAAGTAATCAAATAGCTCTCGGTTTTCCAGAGTTATACGAATACTTTCCTCTGCGGCAAAGGCATCCAGCCATAATTCGGATACAATAACCGCAACCTCAGCTCTTTGCTTAGCCCGTTGAAATGGATGCTGAGCGCTGCGTAGACTTAGCTGTTTTTGCCTCAATGCTAACGTATCACCGCGCGGAAATGCTTGTTGAACACCTACTCTGAATTGAGTCATTGGTTCTTGATCAAAGGCAAAACTATCAAAGGGGAGATTAGCTACGCCGACTGAGAATTTTGTATCCGGCAGGCTAATGGCAGCAGCACTCAGCGCTTCCATTGAATGCTGTCGATACAAACTACCCTGCAACCAAGGATCATTCTGTTGAGCACGCTTAATGGCCTGCTCAAGGCTAAGAGGCATTTTATTCTGCTTGGCCTCATATTGGTTCGCTTGCAGCGATAGACTGTTAAATAACAAGAGAAAAGTAGCTGTTATAAAAACATTAGTCATCCTTCTGCTAGTTAGTAGATGATTAAATCTATACTGTAATACTTGAGAAAAAGATTGGCGTTGCTTATGCATAGCCCCCTCCTGAAACACTTCTCCATCAATTGATAAAGAAGTTAGGTCTGAATCGGGAGAGTTACCATCAATTAGATTAAATAACTCCCACTTAACCCATCTATTAGTGCTCGCAAGCTGGTCTCAATCTTGTGATACAAGCAAAGATCAACAAGCAAACTTGAGATGGAATTACTTTGTAATTAAGTGGGAAATTGGGGGGTGATAAATAGGGATTCCAGAAAAACTAAAGAGCACTTTTGGCGGGAGATAAATTACTGCAGAAACTAGGGTCGAGTCGACCTCAGGGTTAGCTTCTAAAAGAGAGACAAAAGCAATGCAGGCAGGCATAAAACAACCACCATCACTCTCACAGCAGTTATCTAAACCCTTATCAAGATTATCATTAGACAGATGATGGTGCTGATGCTGATTAGAGTGATTCATCTCAGTCATCGTCATATCCTGCATGCCCATATCCTGCATACCCATATCTAGGCACGACAAACCCGCATAAGCGACTGACTGCACTAATAATGACAATAAAAGCGAGCTGGTTATAAATGTATTGTACTTACTCAAGAGAATCATCCACTGCTGAAACTACTGATCTACAAGCTTACTACAAAAGACAAATACACATCAATTAAGTTCAATCTATAACATTTATAACTTATACAGCCTTAGTACTGATGCGTCTGCTGAGTCTAGCTGTAAGCCTAGGCCTTGCACTGACAAGCCCTAAAATGAACCGCTGAAAGTAAACTCTGAGATAAAACACCTTACAAGGATCTATTTGATGTAGTCCACTTCTCTCATTTTTCATTGCCTTAGACTATCTGGTTTCTTGCCTACAGCTCATCACTGTCATCTCTACGCCTTGCTCAAGAAAAGTTTATTTATAAGTCACTCCAGATGTTCACTCAATGTCTAGCTTAAAGAATTACATTATTCACACGAAACCATTCACTAAACGAATGACTATTATTTGAAAAACTCTTTTTTTGTTTAGCTTTTTGTGATTCCATTGTATAAGCATATAATTATATAAAATAACTTAGTATTTCTAATTAAACTATTGTATCGAGGGCAATAAGATGAAAATAAATAGACTAACCCTATTTATCTGCATTGCATTAATAGCACCAACTCATGTAATCGCTAATAATAATGTATCGGACATTGATCAACAGACTTTTGATAAAGACATGGCCGCCCAACGCGTTATGCTTGAAAAAAAGACTGTAGATAAAGGATTTGGGCCACAATCACCACGCGATATTGATTCACATATCGGCTCTAATCGTATCGCCTTTAACAGCGCTCCAGCTTCCTCGGCAATGAATTTATGCAATATACATTTTCATAAAAATGCTGAACATAAAGGTGGGGAGTTTACAAAAATAGCAACTAGTAATACGGGTGCATATCAAAGCGGTTATTTGTATTCTGGATTATTGAGTATGAATGAGTTAACACCAGTCAATACTGAGGTATGTTCAGGTGAGCATGGACGTCTTTTCTCTGGCGACACCATCGAAGTTCATTATGTTTACTCGACGTCACAGGTTAAACCTGGTCCAACTTTAGCTGCCTGTTTAAGTGACTCTATTAAGAACCCACAACTACGCGTGGAGTCGCAGGTTTATGTGCTCGTCAATGATAGAAAAGCATTAGATTTTAACGAGCTAACTCAGTACGAAAAAAGCAATGGCTTTTATCAGGCATTAAATATCCCTAGTCATACCGGCACCGCTGTTGAATATGCCGGCTCGACAACAGGACCTAGCTATAACGACAACGGCTCGCCTTTTCAGGTCACCTGGAACGTTCGCCCTAAAGTCGCCAAGACACACATTAGCTCTGTGGCTCAATGGTGTGGAGGGAATGTGTTTGCTGAAAAGCATGCTCATGGTGTAAGAAATCTTGTTATAAATCCTGATCTCCTATCTAAAATCGCACGCTAGCTTTAAGTAATGAGTACACAAAGCACTGGGGCCTTATCTTCTAAGAAAATATTTACTCTATTGGCCCTAGTGTGTCTAAAAGCGGCTTAGATTCGAAGAGGTCTAATACATCTCAGATGATAATAATAAAATATTAGCACTCGCACTGACCTCGTATTCCAGACTTTTATTACTTTAGGCAGATTGTTCAAGACGACAATCTATAAGCTACAGCCCTACCCCTCTAACACTGCATTTGAGTGTGCCGCATAGATCAGTACTATAAGCCAGCGACCATAAAAAATAATAATATCTGCAGCTTATTAGAAATAGGCTCGACGGTGCTTTTCTATGAGCACTTGATTACCGAATATTTAACTACTTAACAGGGAGTGTTGTTAAGTGTTGGGAGCAGTCAATGTTTGAACAGATTACGGAAGAGCAGATTTTACTGCGCTTAGCATTAGCTATTATTGTAGGCTTATTGGTGGGGTTTGATTCTTGGTATAGGCGAAGAAATGCAAGTATTCGGATTTATTGTGTGGTCGCGGTTACCTCAACAATGACTATGATGCTGATAAGCAATGAAGCAGGAAGTCATCCTGATGCCTTTAGTCGAGTATTGGCTGGTTTGATTACTGGTTTCGGCTTCTTAGGCGGTGGCATTATTATGCGCCAGTCAGACACTCATCAGTTATTCGGCTTAACTACTGCTGCAACAATATGGGGCTGTGGCTTAATTGGTGCTTGCATTGGCGCCGGACAATACAGCATTGCTTTACAGGCAACTGTGGTGATGCTTGTACTTTATGTTAATTTCGACAAACTGATGCAGCGGTTAGGCATCAACAGGCAGGCTGAGTGATGCTTTCATGAGCACCTTTTTAAACTCATGGAAGAGGATTAAGTCGACCCATCTTAAAGAGCGTAGAAAAAGTTGCTCAAAGACTATAATTTCAATTTAACTAGATCCAAAAAAACACATCATCTAAATAAGTCACTCAGTGGTCTCAAGTGCATAGGAATGATTACTCCAAAAAATTCAACGCTGCTCCTCTTTATTTAATTCCCACAAACTCATTACCAAAGTAGCCACCTCGACGAAGCAGCGCCGACCACAAACAATGAATTGGGCTTCTATATTGAGTAGACAGCAAGACTGACTAGCAAAAATTATTGATACGTTATAACATATCAACGTTTTTAATTATTACCGCAAGCGTCATTCAGTGCTGAGGGTTAATTTTCACTTACTAACCACCCTATGAGTAACCATGCTAATCGCTCATACGGCTTTGCAGCTCTGATTAAGATCAATTAGGCAACAACGGATAGTTACTCATGAAAACACAGCGACTTAACGTCCTCACAGCTAGCCTTATATTAGCCATCATACTGCCGTCATCACAGGCGTCAGAGCAAGCAATAGCACTAGGTTCTCATGTGCATGGCTTAGCGGGGCTTAATATCGCCATGGAGGGTAAGACCCTTGAAATTCAGCTGATATCGCCAGCAATGAATCTACTTGGCTTTGAACATAAGGCTAGTAGCAAAGAAGAACGCGCTGCTGTGGAACATGGCGAGTCACAGCTTCACAACCATGAGGCTCTTTTTTTATTGTCGAATGAGCAATGTGTTCATACCATGACAACGGTCGATGTATCAGACCTTATTGAACGCACTGAGTCCTCCGCTTCTGATCAAGATGAGCATGACGGACATGATGAAAGTGAGCATGACGGACATGATGAAGATGAAAGTGAACACCATCATAAGAATCATGCAGAAGCTGACAAGCACAGTGACGTGACCGCCACTTATCAATACCGCTGTGAGAACACTACCAGCCTGTCTTCTATCACCGTTAACGTGTTTGATTCTTTTTCAGGCATTCATAACCTTGATGTCATGTGGATAAGTACCTCTAATCAAGGTGGTGTAACACTGACTTCAAAGAATCGCACTATCAAATTAAAATAGGTCTGTTTGATGACACACACTAATAGAAAGACTCAGACAGTTGACAACGTCACCCTAGCCAAGTGCTTTAGTAATTGGAAAAGCATGCCATGAAGACCACACAAGTATTGACTGATAAATTAGCCATTGGCTTATCGCTCGCTTGCGCTATTCATTGCCTGCTGTTGCCCATACTACTGGTGTTATTACCGAGCATGGCGGCCTTACAGCTTGATAATGAGGCGTTTCATCTGTGGATGGTTATCGCCGTAATCCCAAGCAGTGCTTATGCGTTAAGCCTAGGCTGCAAGCAACACAAACGTTATCAATTGCTTATTTTGGGCTGTACTGGAGTCACACTACTGGTGTTAGCGCTGATGCTGGGTGAAGAGCAAATTGGAGAGTCTGGTGAAAAAATAATGACTGTTATCGGTTCCGCTTGCATTGTCATTGGGCACTGGCTTAATTACCGTCTTTGCCAGACACCGAGTCATAAAGACTGCGGCTGCACCACTGATGAGTACAGCGACGCATCATAGACAGACAGCGTCTTTATCATTAGGCAGCCTAGCAGCGCCTGCTATCAACCTATGCCGCTATCGACAACTCAGGCAAGTCTTCCCTGCCCTATAGCGATGCTATCGATTAGAATCTAGTCTGTGTAAACTTCGTAGGATTGCATTTGCATACTATAGGCAGCCATTGCCATATCGTTTTCAACTAGTGACGTATTCAAAACCCCTGAAATCCAAAACGGATCGTATAAAGAATCTTGTTTTAATCCTTGCGGATAATTCACAAAAATAATTTGATTGGGTGGCGGTGGCGGCACATGAATACAAGCACCAAAAAATGGTACCAAGAAAAACTGTGTGATGGTTTGCTCATCATCAAATTCTAGTGGCACAATGAAACCAGCAATTCGAATGGCTTGACCATCCATAGCTTCGATAACTCGTGTTGATGATAATGCCAGCTGATAACTATCGTCATTGGCTGCAGCAAGGCTGTTTTGAATTTGAGCGCTGATTTGATCCTCGAAGGAAAAGTCCTCGAAAGAACCATCTTCGATATCATCTAGATAACTGGGAGGGTTGAGCAACGCATCAAGATCTTCTTCGGGTATTAGGTCTGTCCACTCTACTGTTTTAAATTCAGCTATAGGTAATGAGGCTGATTCCAGCATCATGTCTGCTTGCGGCGTACTCTCATCTGCTTTTAGCTTGTTATTAAGTTCGTCACTAGGCAGATTATCAGAAGCCCATAGTGGCAGCATGGTAATGCTCAGCAGCAAAAAATTTAATAGTAGTCGTTTAGTTCTCATCAGGCCTAATCAAAATAACTGGTTTTAGTCAACGATGTTACATTGTATCATTTCAAGGCCTAACAGGTAACATAAGACGAGCTAGCATGAAGGAACACAATGGCTATTGAGCTGACAAATATTCGTTTTCACTACCCTAAACAGCCCGATAAAACTGTGCTGAATATACCTTCATGGAGTGTACCTACAGGCAAGCAGGTGTTTGTTCATGGCCCCTCTGGTGGTGGTAAATCAACCTTCTTAAATCTACTCAGCGGCCTAATTCAACCTACTGAAGGACACATTGATATTCTTGGCCAGCGCCTAAGCCAGATGAACAGTCGCAGACGGGATAACTTTCGAGCTAACCATATTGGTTATGTCTTTCAGCAGTTTAATTTAATCCCCTATCTGAATGCCATCGACAATACACGGCTAGCAAATAAATTTGCCCAGCAAAAACATAAATCCGTATCAAATGATGAAATAAAACACCTACTTCAGTCTTTGAATATTAGCGAAAATGACTGGCATAATCCGGTTCGCAACCTGAGTATCGGACAGCAACAACGCGTCGCCATTGCGCGTGCACTCGTTAATAAGCCACAACTACTCATAGCTGATGAACCAACCTCATCACTAGACTCTGCTAATAGAGACACCTTTATGGCCCTATTGATGTCAACCGTTGCAGCTAATGGTATTACTTGTGTGTTTGTCAGCCATGACTTATCACTCTCCCAGTATTTCAATAAGATTGAGTCTTTATCTGACATCAATCACGGGGCTCAGCATAATGTTTAGCAAACTTGCCCTGCAAAGCTTGCTAGACCGAAAAGGCTCAGTAGCGCTTGCAGTTTTAGCCATGAGCGTCAGCATCTTTATCTTTTTAGGTGTTGAACATATTCGTCATCAAGCCAAAGAAAGTTTTTCCCGATCTGTCTCAGGTGTAGATCTAATTGTTGGTGCACGAACAAGCCGCATTAATTTACTTATGTATTCTGTTTTTAGGATCGGCTCTCCGACTAATAATATCCATTGGGATACCTACCAATCCATTGCAGATAATAGCCATGTGAAATGGACTATTCCAATTTCTTTGGGTGATTCACACAAGGGTTATCGTGTGCTGGGTACAAGCGAAGATTACTTTGAGTATTTTAGCTATGGCAGGCAACAGCCTTTAGTTTTCAGCTCAGGGAGAAAGTTTGAGAATATTTTTGATGTCGTACTCGGTTCAGAAGTTGCAGAAAAACTAGGCTACCAAATAGGTGATGAACTGATATTGGCTCATGGCATTGCAGCTACTAGCTTCAGCCTGCATAAGAATAGGCCATTTAGCGTGGTCGGCATTATGGCAGCTACTGGCACACCCGTTGATCAGACCTTACATGTGAGTCTGCAGGCTATAGAAGCGATCCATAGCAACTGGCAACAGGACACTAAAACATCTGGAAGTGATACATTAAAAGCAGCGCGTGAAGACATCACCTTACAACCAAAGAGCATTACTGCAATCATGCTTGGACTGAAATCAAAAGTGACAACATTTCGAATTCATAGAGCAATCAATAACTATGCAGATGAACCTTTGATGGCGATACTTCCAGGGGTCGCCTTATCTGAGCTCTGGCAGATGATGAGCCTTTTGGAAAACATCTTATTGTTAGTGTCGACCTTGGTTTTTATCGCCGCTTGCTTGGGAGTATGCGCGATGCTGCTTTCATCAATTCGTGAACGAAATGGAGAAATTCAGTTACTTCGTGTCATTGGTGCGCCACCCTACTTCTTGTTCTTTCTTATTCAATTAGAAGCCTTACTGATTACTGTATTGAGTTGTATTATTGGCGGGGTCTTCTTAGCGCTCTGTTTATTACTCTTCCGTGATTATCTTGTTTCAAACTATGGACTATATATAGAGATTAAACTGCTATCTCAAAGTAGTTTCTACGTATTTTTAACGTTAATCAGTGCCTCACTCCTCATTGCTGTGATTCCATCTATGGGCGGCTATCGTCAAGCTAAGGTTAACTAATTGAGAGCAATTAAATAGAGCATAGGCAAAACAATCATTAACATTAAAAGCGAATGACGTAAAAAGTTACTCACATAAAATTAAACTTACTATTTTCAAGATTACGATAACCGAGTATTAAACTGCATAATAAAGTTGTTATTAAGTGTTGGAAGCAGCCAAAATTTAAAAACATTAATGAACAGAAGATCTTACTGCACTTAGTTTGGCTATTCTTGTCGACTTATGAGTGGGATTTTATTGTGCTACAGACGAA
>TARA_B110000879_G_scaffold54326_1_pt1 | contig 25883 bp, 15 predicted proteins | sample TARA_B110000879 | Tara Oceans TARA_B110000879 (sample SAMEA4398094) | marine metagenome | biome: Polar Biome; feature: [SRF] surface water layer (ENVO:00010504); material: water (ENVO:00002006), including particulate matter (ENVO:01000060) such as... | depth 5 m
GGTAGAGCCTGAATCGTCATCTAAAGTAGCAATAGTATCTGTAAGATCATTATCGCCGACAATAGCAGTTCTTAATTCTACTAAAGAAGCAACGATATTTGCTGTATTAAATCTGCCTAAGTTATCTGCATCGTCAAGAGAAGTAACATCACCAATTAAATCTTGAATTTCTAATATTGAATCAATAACGTTTCTTTTATCGTATCCTGCTGCGTTATTTAAATCATTTTTAGCATATGCCAGATACGCATCTCGTGTAGTTGCTGTTCGAGAACCAACAACTGCTAAGTGCTCACCATCACCTACTAATGCTTGTCTTAATTCTGTTAAAGCCGATACAACTGTTGCATCAGTACTACTACCAGTTGTAATTCTAAATCCACCAACACCGTCAGTCGTTCCAACATTTAATGTTGTAGGAACTACATTTAGACTATCTGTATCACCAAGTTCAGCATGCATTTTATTGACAGCAGAAGTAATAGTAGTTTCAGCACCAATTCCACCGATTGCAGTATTACCAATATATGTTGTTAAATCGTTAAGAGCATCTATAATGCCATTGGTTCTAACATATGTTGCTTCAGTGTTTAAGTTATTATCAATAGTATAATTGCCTAAACCACCACGGATATTTGTTTCTAATTCATTAATAGCTGATGCAATATCACCAGCTGCAGTAGTACCTAATGCTGCTGTACCAATTTCGGCTTTAATGCGATTAATTTGGCCGACGATAGTATTCGATGCAGCTGCAACACCAATAAGATCAGCTGTACTAATACCAACTCTATCACCAACAATAGTTTGCAATTCAACAATACCATCAGTATTAGTAGTTGCAGCAAAGCCATTGGCAGTTCCATCATTAGCAGATAAAGCAGTAGCAGCAGCATCAATATCACCAGGACATACAAGAGTTCTTAATTCAATAAGAGCTGTCGTAAGAACTTCGGTATCAAATCCACCAGCAGTTGTTGAGGCAGTAGCATCTAGAGTTGTAACATCACCAACTTCATCATGAAGCTGTGCAATTGTTCCCGTTACAGTTTCAGCAACACCAAGATCATTAATTGCAACACTACCAATAAAGCTTTTAATTGCTGTAATTGCTGCAGTAATAGTAGATTGAGCATCTGCAGTTGCGCCTAATGCAGCATCAGATAAATTTGTATCACCAATCATAGTTACTATGTTTGCTGCAGCATCACTGATAGTAGTTACTTTAGCTGGAGTTAAATGTATATTATTAGTAATTGTTGGCATCGTCGAGTTGCCAATCATATCTTGTAATGTGTTTAACACTGTAACTATATCAGCAGTATTTAAGGTTTTCCTTGAAGCAGATGCGCCAAACCCAGCTTGAGTTGTATTACTTACAAGATCTTCTATTGTACCAATATCGTCTTGCAATTCTACAATTGCATCAACCACACTAGCAAACTCAACCTCATATGTCTCACCTACTTGTGCAGGACTATTTAATCGAATCATGGAAGAAAACGTATTAGGTAATACACAATCAGTATGAGCCGCTGTATATCTAGTAGCTGCAATTGTTGCAGAAGTAGTGGTAGTACCTCTCAATAGTTTAGATGGATCAAAAGTGCCATTAGTATCATACATTATGATACCGCCGTGTGCTCCTAAACCATATTTAGCAGCAGTCGGTGTTGCAGTAAGTATTGTAGCAGTAAACGTTGCAACATTATCTGCAGCTTCAGCTAGGTTGTTAGTTGTTTGATAAATCCTCTCGCCTTCTTTATAAGTAGCAGGTATTGCTGAACCTCCGGTGACTGTCGTCAATGGAAGCGCAAAGGTTGCTCGAGGTAAGTGGAATCCAGCTGGTTCAGTAACACTTTGTACTAATTTGGTTGTAGTACCACTAACTGTTTTATATACTCTAACATAACCAAAATCAAGCAAACCAGTAACTTGTCTTATTAATTTATTAGCAGCAATACTTTGAGTACTATAGTTAGTAGCAGAACCTAATTTTAACGATGGGTTAAAAGTACCATTAACATTAGTAATAAGAATCTTTTCTACATTACTTGAAGCATTTAGAGTTGTAACGATTTGTGCTGAAAACTCTCGAGCATTAGAAGCATTATCACCAGTGTATTGTTCTATCGAATTACCAGAAGCAAAATCAGCTGGCCGTGGTGTATTAGCATCTAAAACGATATAACCCGCAGTCATATCAAGTTTTTGATCTGGAGCGGTATCAATTCTTATACCAACACTATTAGCACCAAGCGATTGATCGCGAATAAATTCTTCATCACCTAAAATGATTTCATTAGCACCCGCACTAATAGCTAATGTAACGCCGCTTAAAACTACTGAAGTAGTTGCAACACTAGTTGCGGCCTTAGCGTTAACACCTTGTAATTGGAATCCAACTTGTGGTACAATATTAGAACCTTGTGGAATTGATAATGATAAATCAAATGAACCGCCAGATCGCAAATCATGAGAATCTTCTGCGACTAGGTTATAGTTATTATCCGAATCTAAATAGTGAACAAACGCTTTGATATCATACCTTGCATTTAAAGATGTACTATCAATAGTACCAGCAAATGTTACAGTCTTGCCTCTAAAATTTAAATTTTCTTGGAATGTATTTGTTACAAGATACGCATTACCGTCAGTTTCACCAGCATTTCGACCAATATCACCACCATTATATTGGATATCATCGGCAAAAAACTCAGTATTAGGCGCTAGAGTAATATCACCGTCTGTCGCAACAGAGAATTTTTGATCAGGCAGCTCAGCACCTGCTACATTATATCCATATAGCTTTCCGCCTTTTGTTGTTCCAGTACCTCTACTGTGAACATCATTAAAGCCACGCCATGGCGCAGAAGCACCAACATCAACACTAGTAGTAGAAGCAGCTCCACTTGTAACGTTAACGGTTTTAGCCTGATCAGTAAGTCTAGTCTCTTTATCTAAAGAGTCTGATGTTTTGTTATCGTTACTTTCAACAGGACCTACATCAAAAGATACTCGGTTTGTTGATTGTCTCCATTCTTCGAATGTTGAAGTCTTTGGTACTCTTGTTTCGTTATTTTGCGCCATTATTTACTCACTAGTTGTTTTAATAAGTTTTTAATTTCTTCAACATCCGATTCGAGTTTATCGATCTTATCAGCTTGTTGAACATGTTTTTTAAAAGCTTCTTTCTGGTTTAGTCTTGCTTGATAAGCAGTTTCATTTATATTTATAACGGCATTAGAGCTCTTATCGCGAACTAATGAAGGATTATTTTGTACTTTCTCATATACTTTTGACATATTATCCTTATGTTACAGCGATAGCTCTAAAGTTTCTTACCATTGGGACATCAGATGAATCCTTTCCTGATAATACTATTTTCATAGAAAATACTGCAAAACCAGCATCAGGTAATGGATTAGCCGGAGCCGAAGGATTACCAATTAACCATTCAACATTGTCATATCCAGCATCTTCTGCTATCACGTTTTGAGGATTAGCATAAGTCCATGGTAGTAAATTAAAATTAGAATCTAAACTACTAGATGTTTTATAATACAAATGTACACTTGAATCCTTGGGTTGTTTCACATTCGCAAGAACTCTTAATTCACTTGCACTATTTTCTAATTGAACGTTTTTAGTTATGTAATTATTTATACTATCTACACCGATTGGCGATGTATCTGGAATATAAAATCTTCCTGCACCAGCCATATTACCATAGAAAGCAGCTTGTGTTGACGATGATGATGTTGATAATGATCCAGGAGCTGCTGTTATATCTTCTACAGATTCATAATATGAATTTGTTGTACCATCAGGTCCAAATTCATTATATGTTCCAGGATCACTTATTCTATTTTGTGTTAAGAACAGTGAATTTCTTCGACCATCAATGACAGGCGATAAGAAATTAGAATCATTACTAAATAGAACTGAAAGGCCAAACGTTTTATTCAAGAAGCTAGATTGTGTTAATCCACTCTTTGATGTTTCGTTCTTTTCAGATGCAACTAAACATGGAAATTGAGTAGGAGTTGATTTATTCAATGTAATAACTTCCGTAGCGACTGGCGCATAATCTAATGTCTGACCAAACCTAGCTGCTCTATTACCGTCCATTGATCTGCCAGCAGTTGTATCATATTTCGCTGATAGATTGGTTCCAGCCGGCTGGAAGTTTTCATTATAAACATACAAACTATTAAATTGTGCATTACCTTCTGCAGCTACGGTATTACCACCACCTCTAATATTTAGAGTAGTCGCTTGACCAGTAACAGTTATACAATATGAATCATGTTCTATACTATGTACTGTATGACCCGCCGCAGCATTTAGATTTGCTGCAGTAAGTCCGTTTTCATTAACGCAGCCACTTAAAACAACTACACTATTTTTACTTGGTGACCCACCAGCCGCGGCTCCTTTTTGGTTACCAGTGTACATACCATGATTAGAGTGGTGAACTCTAATTACTGTAGTAGTACCACTAGGCTTAGAAATATATGAAAATGGGTTTGAACGCAAGATATCGGCTTCTACTCTATCATTTACAAAATTAACTTTGTAATTTACAGCATCAGCGTTATTCACATCAAAGCTTGCACGATATAGATTAAACTTCAAATCTCTTAACTGATGCTCTGTCCATGTAGAAGCATTCTGCGATGTAAAGAATACACCATTATATGGTTGCTTAGTTATCAATGCAGGTTCTGATGCATTTCCTGTTATATCTAATCGACCAGTTTCAGAGAAGAATACTTTCCAAAGTTCAGATGATGCGATTAACACAACAGCATATTCAGTAGCTTCTGATAAATATACCGGATGTTCGAATACAATTGGACATGCTACACTAGCATCATTAGTAATGTCAGAAGCATAACATGTATTTTCTGCTCTAGCTATACCTGTAGTACCACCGCCATTTGTAGCATTTGCAACGAATGAATCACCAACACCTGGAGCAACACCATGTTTATCACCATTTGGTCCAGTTTCATTAGCCAACCAACCCACATTAGCCCAAGTTGCATTACCAACTGTTTTAATTGTATAAGTGTCACCTACAACTAATGCATTACCATTATGCCCGTTTGTTTTTGAGCTATAGTAAACTGTTACATCAGAACCAGGAACAATCTTCTGAGTTGGTATTCCGTTTTCAACTAATCGTAAGCCTACACGTAATGGAATACTAGCCTTTTCTGCATCTCCACCAGTTTTATCAGCATTAGCGACAAATAAGTCTAGCTTAGTCGTATACATGCCACCAGACTGATCACATATAAATGTTTGAGCCAATGGATCAATGTATCGTACTTGTTGTTGTACCTTTGTTACAGCATCTTCACGAACAATTCGTGAATTAGATAATTGAGTAGTTTCAACACTTGGGACTCGAGTAGAATGAATAGTTTCTTCTAAATACTGAGCTTGACCTTGTGCATAATAACTTGATTCTGCATAAGAAAGCTCTGTTTCTGTATTATTACTTGAATCATCAGAAAGTCTAAATTGCTTTGTACCAACTTTAAATCTCATACCAGCTGCATTATTCGGTATTTGGAACTTGCCGAATAATTTACCGCCAGCATCTGTTATAAGTGGTCCATTTGGACTTGCTGAACGTCTATTATAATAATAATTATGTCGAACAGCTTCTTGTTTAGTCCATTCGATAAATCCATCAGGACCGTAATCAGGTGCAACTGATACACAATAATCAGATACATCAATTCCATCGAAGAAAGGATAGAATCTACTATTAGGTTTTAATTGTTCAGCTCTAAAGTATACAGTACGCGGTCTCATAAACGGAATAATATTTGTTTCAACAATCCTAGTTCCTTGAGATTGTCGTGTAGTGTCCCATACAACAGAATTATTGAATCCTTCTCTTGTTTGATCATGGAAAGTAACTTCACTTGAAATCGTTTCATCAACTAAAAGTCTCATACCGGAAGTATCATCTAGGCCTGTGTCATGCCAATCCTGTAAGCCAGTAGCGTCATTTAAAAGTGCATTGATATCAACGCGTTGAAAATCATAATTGTGTGTTTGATTCGACATCCAAGCGCCACCTACACCCTCGTGATTTTGTGCCCCAACATTCCAACCATGTGTTGCTTCTAATTGTATCTGAGTATCACTTACAACTGTAGATTCTATGCCAGTGTGTATGGTTTGCCATTCATTATAGAACGTACCTAGTGCATTTTCTTCTTCTAATATAGATAGTAATGAATTACTCATCCCAGCGTTATCAATAACCACATCTGGACGATGGATAGTATCAATCCATTCATCAGTATCAGGCGAAAGATGCATTGTACCGCCCCATGTAAATATATTATATGGGTTAACCTTTATGCTTTCGACCGCATAAGGCTGTTCGATAAATGGCACATTAGTATATGGTAATGTGTATATAGAGTTCTTTTCTACAATCTTCGAAGATTTTGCGTTTGTACCACTTACCTTCATATCATTTGCAAATCTACGTAAAGGAACATTTTTAAAATTACAATGAGGTCTCAATGTGCCTTCATATTTGTCTATAGAATTTAAATAGTCTGGGTGATTTACATTACCCATATTATGCCCTTTAAACGAATCTACAAAGATACCGTTCTTAAACATAGGGCTACCATCAGCATCAACTACATGTTGATTTGTTGCAGCAGATTCTAAGAAGTTTAAAGAAGTATAATATTCTAATTTTTTAACTCGACTATCCAATTGCGCGATATCTTTCATTTGATATCTAGGATAGCTATTTGTACTAACTGAAAAATCTTTCTGAGGTAAAGCTCTATACATGAATCCGTTTAACGCAACAGTGAAAAGAGTCATTGAATTTGATCGATCTTCCGGAACCGTAGGTGATAATCCGGGTACGCCTTTTATAACTTCAAAAGTTCCTTCTTTAGTAACTACCACTTTATCTACTCGAGGTAAATAAAACTCCATGTCAGTCGTAACCTTTTTACCTTCAGCAGGCGGCTTACCAGTAATAGCACCCGCACCACTTGAAAACTCTTTACCTAATACTGGAGAAGCTGAACCATTTGTTACAGCTTTAACGGGTCTAAAATCAATACAATCTCTTAGATTTAAACTTTTATATTGACCACTATAGTATGTCTTTTCATCACCACTCAGTGAATCAATAGTAAAATAATCACCAGCGCCATGTGAATAATACTTAAACTTAACTCTCAAATTAGCAATAGCTGTTCCGGAACTTTTTGCAAGTAGACTTCCTTCGTCGTAGTATGCATCTCTTTGACCATCATCAACTGTAAATTGACCTCTGAGATTATCAAAAAGTATGATAGCTTCATTATTAGCTGCAACAGTTAATGGTCTATTAAGTGTTATAACAGTTGGATTAACTCCAGCAGCAGTTACTGATGAAACAATTCCATAACCAACTGGTGCTACGTTACCAGTATCTGAAGAAGTTTTTACGATTCTCATACCAGGAGTAATTCCTGCAACTTCTGCAGTCAAAGTTAATGTAGTAGAACCTGCTGCACCACCATTAGCTGCAACAGTTCCAGCTTTCTTAGTTGTGTCGCTATAAACATAATACAACTTAGCAATATCCGTTTTATGCAATCGAATATCAGAGTAGCCATCAAATGCATAAGTGAAAGGAGCAGAATTAGTTTGAGAATATGCTACGGTTTTTGTTCTTAATGATTTATTATTAGCTGGATCAGTTTGAGTTTTTGCAATTGTAATAATGATATTACAATCAGCATCATCCTCACTAGCATTTAAGCCACTTACTGTTACTGTCCCACTTGATTCTGATACATTGGTTGTAAGAACTAGACCACCATCATCTTGTGTTAGGAAACCGGTTGTGCCGACTAATGATTCCCCAGTGGCTAAAGCAAAAGTTTTAGAGGTAGCAGAGTTACTATCTTTATTAAACTTATATTTTTTCTTAAGTATAACTCGAGGAACTTCTGGAGTAGGTGACACATGTGATCCAAGATGTTTAATTGATCTATACGGTAGACGAAACACTTGTGTTGTTGGAGTTATTCCAGTTCGAGTATTAGAATATAATTTACCTACATGTGCAGTAGGAATTACTCCAAGGAACGGAGTAAAATCATCACTTGTACCTTGTTCGTGTGGTTGGTTAATTGTATTTACCAATGTTAACGAACCACGAGTAATATTTACATCGAATACATGCAATCTAACTTCTGTGTTTGCAGTGCTAGGTACATGTTTTTCAAGCGATCTAATACGACATGTGCCTACACCCAATACTGTACCATCTAGATGAATAGTACCTGCTCCACTAGTTCCAAGTTCACTTTCAGGAATAGTGACATCCCAATTAGTAGCATAATTAGTACCACCGTCAAGGATTGTAATTACGGCAGATCCATCATAGCTAACTTCTAAATCGAATATAAGACCGACTGCACTACCTGCATTACTTACAGCAAAGTCAAGATTTAGTGTTACAGTTCCATCTGCTGCTGTTTTCTTAAAGTTATCAGCACTTGCGTGTGCAGCAGTTTGTTCATATCTTACTTTTTGTCGTGTTCTGTTTGAAGTTGGACCAGTACCAACAGTGTCAATAAAGTGAGCAACCGCCGCGGTGGGAGTAGCTGTCTGTAATGTTGCAATGGTGAAATTATTAATATCTGGCATGCCTCTTGCAGTAGAAGCAGTAATTAAAAAGTAATTACCATAGTTAATTTCTCTTTCAACATCACCTTTTGCTATAGTACTAGTACGAGGCTTGTCAATTTTAAGATATTTAGTGTTTAAATTTTGAACTCTATATCCATCAACATATATCGTGTTTGGTTCAATACCAAATGCAATCGTATTTCTACCATATGCATCAGCAGCTGTTATTGTCTCAGCATCGCCATCAGATACGATTGCTGCAGCTGTTCTATAACCATTATTACCACCTTCATTATTTAAATATTCTCTTACGTCATATTTAAAAGGAGCTAAAGAATAATTACCAGATTCTTCATGTGTTCTACGAGCTAATCTAGATGTAAGCTCGGTTGTATTATATGGATCACCTGATGCTTTATCAGAAGAAATAACACCATTTTCAACAGTTAACAATAATGTGTATTGAGTATATTCAGAGTTAGGAGTCTGATCTTTAGGTGTTTTAATTAACTTAGTAGTAATATTGTATCTATCGGCGCCTGGAGCAGATAAGTTTGTTGTACCTGCAGCATTGTCGTTAAGAGATGAATCAGTAGATGAATTAACTACAGATTCAGTTATTTGTAGTCCGATGAAGTACGAAGGAGTATTTGTATACTTATCTAATATTACTTGTTGTGGTGCAACATATACAAATGTGCCTTTAATAAAATACGCACCTTCTTCGATAAGAGCTTGACAACCAGTTCCAACTGCTTCTGCAGTTGTTATATTTGAATCGCTAGTAGCATCATCAACAAAAGTAGATCCTATAAACTCAGAAGCAGTTGCAACACCTTCATTGACACCAACCTGAGCACCATCACCATTGCCGAATCCACCTACTCGGGTTTTCTTTGTAGTGATAGAAGATCCGCTTGAATCTAAAAGTTCAATAATTTCACCAGCAAGGAAATTCTTATTTGTACCACCGGTGCCATTCTCACGATCACCATCACTAGATATATATTGAATATATAGAGTAATAGCATCTCCAGAAGGATTATCTAAAATTCCAGTCCTAGTAGAATCATTTGCATCAGTACCAGCAGCACCAATAGACTGAAGTACTCTTGCTTTTACTCCACTTGTTACGCCTTGAATAATACTGTCTTTATAATCACCAAGATATGAAGATGTGACAAATGCAGTTCCACCAGTCGTAAACGTATCTTCAACTTTTATGTAATCATAGTTAAACTCGATTGAAGCTTTACCTCCGACTACTCGACCACCGTCAGTAAAAGTATGCTGACCATGATAATCAAGTTGACGCTGTATGGCAGTTTGTAGTTGCGTAAGTTCACGAGCTTGAACAGCGACTCCTGGCTTAAACAATACTCGATGATAGTTTTTAGCTTCATCGAAATCGTCTAGAGTATACGCACTATTAGGATTTTTATTTACAGTTGTAATTGCCATATTTTATAATTCTCTTATTAAAATTCTATAATTAATTTAACATCTTCAATCTGAGATGTACTTCTTTGAATTGGATCTCTATTTTCAAGGAATAATACTTCACCAGATCCAGCATTGAAGCTACTAGGTGCAGCATTAACTCCAAGATCATGAGCAGAAGCATCTAGAGCTAAGGCTGAAATTTCTTGACCACCAGTTTTAATTACCATATTCGCGTCGGTGGGTGGAATATAACCAGTTAGATCATTTTGGAAATAATAAATTCTCTTATTAGTTGTATCTACATTAACTATATATCCTTTAAATCCAGTAGTTCCATTTTCAAGTACATGATCATTGTCTTGAACAGCTTGAGCTAATTGAATACCAAGGTTTGTATAGGTGTTTGTGCCACTAGAACCAGACGAAGCTGTATGTGCAGTATCATATGTTATAAATTTCAATGTATTAATTGCATCAGCCGGATTAGTCGGAATAACACCACCAATTAATGGATTACGAATAAGTGATATTTGTCTAAAGTCTTGAGTATTAGCAATTGCACTATCGGCTGTACCGCTTATTTGTACGTTAAGTCCAACATAGAAACCACCTAGTTCAAACACTGGATCACATCCATGACCACCATTTGCATGCGAACTATTAAATCCAGGACGACCTCGAGGCGAAATAATTGGAACAAATGATGCATTAGAGCCACTGCTGCCGCCGATCACAGCCTGTGCTACACTATAATCAGCACCTACCGAATCAGTTCCTTCAGTCGCATTATCACCATTGATAATAATATCACTTACAAATGCGCCACCAGATACATAATTAGCTTTTACAGCGCCTGGAGTTGAAACCCCAGAACCATCACCTGTAATAGTTATTGTTATACCGGTACCGTCATCATTATAACCAGTACCACCAGCAATAAGTTTTAATCTTTCAATCCCTTGAGCTGAAGTTATTTCCCTAGATGCTATTTGTGATTGTTGCTGTGAATGTCGTGGATCAGTAGCTAAGAAATCACCAAAGGTAACAATATTTCCAGCATTAATAGCACCAATTGCAGCAGAAGTTGTTAGTGTTTTACCACTTATAGAAGCTACCGTTACATCAGTAGGAACGCCTGTTGCACCACTACCACTGCCAGCAGCTATCGTAAGTTTTTGACCAACAATGATCCTATCGTTTTCGTGGTTAATTGCAAATGTACTAGTGCTAGTTAAACTTGCAGCAACAACACCTGTTGTTATTTCTGTTAGAGTTTTAACAGGCATATACGAATTAGTTAGGAATTTTTCAGAATCAGCCGCAAGAATAGTATACATGTACTTCCAATGGTAACCATCAGTTGTTGAAGTGATTGCAGCATCAACATGTGTTGGTACATCGGATACACCGCCTGAAACAGGAGCAATAATACACTTATAAACTTTAAAGTCTGCAGTTAGACAATAGAATGCTTTATCATGAATAGCTGGATCGGTTGAATCCCATGCAACAAATTCAGCACCTGGATTCCAATCATATCTTGGAACAACATGCGAAATATCTTTATCGGTTACTAATTTTAATCCAATAAGCTGTTGACGTGCTTCATTGATTCCGTCTAATGTATCACTGGGTGCAGGAGCGTCTGTATCACTAGTATTAGCTGTAGTAGTCCCTCCCCATGGACTAGATTTACCTAATCCAATGTATACATTGCTTCGATCCCCTTTAACTTCTTCAACAAAAGCTGCAGCGTTAAGTGATCTAAAGTTTGATGATATGATTGCGGCCATGATCTTTTCCTATAGTGTAGTTTCTTTAATTGCGTTTGATATATTTGACTGTATGTTTAATTTATTTATAGCAGTTCCGTCAGCAGTTATATCGTTTATATCTTCTATTAATATATTATCAAACATGTTTATTTTGTAGTTCCCTTGGAATTTCTTAGGTCCTAGGAACGAAGGATTTTCCTTTGCAACGGCATCTTTTCGAGCAAAATAATTGTTTTCAGGTAATACTGCTCTTATTTCAATGTCATGATTAGATGGTATAATCTTTTTGTGTATATAATCCGGTGCACGTTTTTCCTGTTGGTCAGATACTGTAATTGTAGCATCGTTTAAATAACCATAACCAGGATTTGTAATAGTAAATCCTGTAATTCTTTTAGTAGTTGAATTTCTAGTAAGAGTCGCAGTAGCTTGTACATTCGTAGACAATGGTTTACCATCAGCTCTAAGTGCATCAGGTGCAGATATCAGGATCGTAGGAGTACTCGTATAATCTTTCTTATTTAATCCAACTAAATCTAAACCTAAAGTTGTTGAATTAAGCTTACCAATTTTACTTGCTACAATTTCGTTGTCACCAGTAAGACTATCATCAGCATTTTCTTTTGCTAGAGTTTCTATAGCTGTAAGAGTGCTACCTAATTGATATCCACTACCAACACTAGCGACAGTAAACGATATTGCAGCACCACCTCCACCACCAAGAGCAGAATCGGGTATTGTAATAATTTCACCAACTTCATAATTACTACCACCAGCGTTTCCTAGTGCAATACTTGTTATAACACCATTTGTTGCTGCAGTGCCACCATCTGTTACTACAATATTTACTGTACCACTTGCACCACTACCAGATGATCGACTTCCACCTGTTGTAACATTCGAATAAGTTCCTGCTGTACGAGAATCATCTGCAGCTATACCACCTATATTAAATGTATTATGACTACCACTAATAATTACTTTAGATACTGAACCTTTAGAATCTAATACTGCGGTCGCGCTGGCACCAGATCCATTACCACTTAACGTAATGGCAGGAACTGAAGGATAACCATGACCGGTTTCAGCAACTGATAACTGAATTAGACCACCATTATCTGTGGTAGATTTCATTGTAATCTTAGCATCTCTATTTGGTCGTGCTACACCAATTATACCGAACGATGAAGCGATTGCTTGAATGAGTAAACCAACATCTTCAATACCAATATAACCTGGCTGAACTCCAGGCATAGATGAAAGTGTTTTTCGGAATGCGGGAGATGCAGCATATGAGTTCAAATATGTTAATGTATCGTCGCCTACACCTACTGTAGTATTAGGATTATCATCACCTAAAACAGCACGTACAGCTTGAATAATCATTAATACTTCACCGAAATATTTATGACCTGCTGGATGCACTAACTTATCGAAAGGTTCTTTCCACTGTGATAAGTTACGACCAACTTTTACTACATAAGAGAATTTCTGATAGAAATCTGAATCATGAACCCTTATACTCTTTTCGGATAAAAAGCCTGAATTTGTTAGGTATGATCCAGATAGTGCTGGACGGTTATATGTTCTTACATATCCTAATTGGCTTCCAGAACCATCTGTTTTTCCTGGTGCACCAACAACCATATAGTTTCTATCTTCGACATCAGATATGTCAAGTGAATAACCAAAGTTATGATTTGTTACTGAAGTATCACCTCTATACTGTAATTTCTGAGACCAAACTTCAGTGTCATTATCGAATTCATAGTGATATATTTTACCATTGTCAAGTGTATCAGAATCAAATCCAGGCTCACCAATAAGTAAATTATCACCACTTATTTTTACAGTAGCACCATAATTCGTATTATCTCTTTCTGTAGGAGTTACAACACTTGGAAGAGAATTTATAGGATGCCATGTAATATTATCATCAATATCAGTAGTTCTTTCGAAAACATATACAGTATGATATGGATTGTCACGGCTTGTTATAGCGACACGTGGTGTCCCATTTTCAATATTTGTTATATCAGTTGCAGATGAGAAATATTGATTTGATATATCCTGTGTTGGCGCTAGTATTGCGTCTAGTTCATATAAATCAGTTACATTAGATTTCTTATATATGATTGCTCTACCAGATCTTACTACCGATACATTAGAATAATTTTCAAAAGAAACAACTAGATATTTTCCTTTTATTGTAATTGTTCCACCAAAGCCTTTATTAGCATCAATAGTAGGACTATGTAATTCTGCAGGAGCTCTAATAGTTTGCAGAATTTGCCATGTCGAACCGACCTTTTTGTATATTATTACAGCGCCATGAGGTTCGTTCGCCTCATCCGCATCAAACCCAACATGGCCTACTGCAAGATAATCACCACTCAAGGAAACTGATCGTCTGCCATGAGCAAATCGTTCACCACTTGTTGGTGGTATAAGTTTACTATTAAAGCGCCAAATGTTATTTCCGCTTGTATCAGTACCACGATTCCAAATTTCAACTGAACCAGTATTAGCTACGCCTAATGTTGTTTCATCTCCAGGTGCACTTACCGCTAATGTATTACCGTCTAGTGCTACGCATTGACCGAAATTATCATCAACAAAATTAGTATCAGCGTCTGTAAAAGTGCTTACAATCTTTTGTTCTTCTGTAAAAGTTGTTCCTGAATCTGTAGTAGTGTATACATATACCGCACCAGCATTAGCTTGTCCAGTAAATTTTATAGTATCACCACTGCCAATATTTTCAGCTATGTTTGTATCTAAATTTATACTCACACCATCGATGATAGATTCGATTTTACTATCAGCAGTAATATTACTTGCATCGGTAACACTTGTAACTACCATGCCAATTTGCAAGCCAGTCGTATTAGCTAATGGAATAGTTTTATTATTCGAACCAGCATTAGCTGCAGCATCTGTCAAGATATCAACAATAGCAGCTTCTTGCTTTGGAGATGATGCAGCGAATGAATCACCACTTATTGAAACAGATCTACCAAACAAATCATCATTCGCATTATCAGAAGCTTGTATAATTTGTTTTTGAGAATAGTTTGATTGAACAGCAGACTTTGGATCATAACGACCATCTGAAGGCTTTAATGTCTTATCCCAAGGGTATGAAACTTGAATCTCTTGTTCATTATATAATAATTTAAAGAATGTTTCAATTGATTCAAATGATCCTCTTATCTTATAGAAGTCAATGATCTTTTGGTATACAGCTCTTTTATTAACTGGAGAAGTTTTATCTAATGAAGGAGCAATTTCCTTTTGCATTAAATCTAAAAACTGTTCTTGAGCTTCATTTAAATTTAATGAATCTTCAATCGTATTTAATCTATATGAAGGTCCAGCATTCATATGGTTGTAAACGAAAGTTTTCATTACAATCTTTCGTTTGTTTAACCGCGGTGATAGACCATATATATTTACAGTTCGACCAGTTGGTTCTGCTGAATCAGCTAATCTTCCTGGCAGCTTATTTGCGTTACTAATACTAATATTAGATTTAAAAATATCATCAACAACAGATGGATATTCAAGTAATCTTACTGTTGCACGTACAGAACCAAGTGTTGCGTCATATGAAGTACCGTTATTTGTTGCAACAAATATATCATTTATAAAATATTCTATATTTTCTTGACCTGAAATATTGTTTATGCCAGCAACAATATTTGATGCAACACCATTACCTAAATCTACAATCTGATAACTTGACCCAACAACTAATAATGCAGTGTCATCAAGATTAATTGGATCTCCAACAACTCTTGGTGTTCCATCTTCATCACCAACTAATAAAGCTTTACCGTCACTATCAAAAAACTTTGCAGAAAGTATTAGATTTCTTTGGAAGAATTTATTTGGTACGTCAATTCTAAATATGGCTTGGTTGTCTATAACGATGTCTTCGAATGTTTCTTCATCTTTATAAGTGAACTCTTCTAAGTTCATAAACTTATAATATGATTCCATGAATGCACGTATACCACCACTACCGTTATTACCATACGCAGAATTAGTAGCATAATCTAATAATTCTTCAGGTACTAACTGTTCGATTCTAAGATCTTCCTTAGATCTTGATTTAGCAGAACCAGTTAATTCATATTGATCTATACCAGAATTAGTATCACTAAAAGTAAGAATAATGCCATCGACATCATCAAACGTTTGAGGCTGATCAAATGTAATGGTTAAACGATCGCCTGATATACTTGTGACTCGAGGTGTGCCAACAATACCTTTACCTGATATTACTTTACCGAGTATTGGATTATCTATTTCGTTTACATACGGGCTTCCATCTAAAACCGCAACCGGAATATATTCTAAGGCAATAGTAGTTCCATTCGTCACTTGAACTCGTGTAAAAGCTCTTAGTGTCGTATCAAAGTCTATATTCGACCTTACGTCTTCAATATATCCTCTTGAAAATGAGTCTAGATTTTTTAAACTTTGTTGAGCCATAATTATCTCATTCTAGTAGTTGTTGAATAGTCGATTGTGCCTGAAGAACCAGAATATGCAATACTATCAACCGATCCTTTTGCATTAATAAAAGAAGATTCAATATTAATAATTTGATTTCTTTTTGGAGCAATATCTAATGAATTCGGAGTTAGTGTAACACGTATTGGTGTAGCATCATCGGGTCCAAAGTTATTTAAAGTAACAACGCCAGTTTCAGCATTAATTAATCCAACATTTCCATTTGTAATTATATTTTCGTTATTTACAATTTTATAAATGATTATCTGTCTATTATTTGAATCTTCTATAGATATATCACCAAAGAAATGATCTATACCATTAAATTTAATAGCAGTACTTGAAATATTAAATTCTTTACCTGATGTGACAAAGAAAGATCCAGCAAATGTTAATGTAAAATCATTTTTTACACGACTTACTGAAGGACTGATTGTTTTAAACAAAAATGGCCTAATAGTAGAACTCGTAATAGAAGGATCAGCATTATCAATTAATGATAATAATTCGGAATGTCTAAATACCCCATCAAACCGATTTAGTTGATTAAAGTTATAATCTAATATGACATCTTTAACTAATGACTCTAATGCCGATATTGATCGACTTGTGAGTGATGGATTATATTTAAATATCGCATCAACCTCAACATTAGTAAACTCAGGATCTACGATCACTGGAGTAATCGATACAATATTTTTAGTTTTAACAATGGCTTTAACTTCGTCTTTTTCATTTTCAGTTAATGAATCACCAATAAGTGGTTTAATACTTATATAAGCTTTACCAAAATCTGGAATAATATTATCTTCACCACCCCATGTCGATATTGATTCAATGTTTGTAAAACCTTTCTGAATAATTGCAGAATAGTCTTGAGAAGTAACAGCCCGATCCTGTGCTTGGAATGTAATAGGAGCATTAAAGCGTATTGACTCAGTAGTTTCTGGAGCCGAACCACCATTTGCTATAACAGTTGTTGTGACCGTAATGTCTGGTTCATTCAATGTTGGGAATGCTGTTACTAAGTCAAAGGAATTAGCACCGTTTGCTGCATTACCTTGTGTAACTAAGTAATCAAGAGTTACGATATTATCATTCACTGGTTTCTTACCAATGATGCCATCACCAAAGAATATTTGATAGAAGCCACTTGAATTTTCTTGTAGATGATATACTTGAGTGTCTGATACAACGTCTTGTAAAGTTGTAAATAACTGATAACTATCAAAAGTTTCTGATTTTTGATTATTCTGAACTCGTACTCTTAATGATGAAGTATCAGCATCTGAATCTGAGATTTGAAACTTTTGATTTTCAATATCGTTATCAACTCTATACGACAATGCACGTACTGTGCCTTCTGCTATAGGGATAGCATCATATGTAAATGTTTTTGTTGTTCCACCAGCTGTAACGATATCAGATCTAATAGATGTTTGTGATTCTAATGAGGAAAAGGTATATGATACACCATCAACAATTGTGGTGAACTTAGTGCCTCTTTCTAATACTAGAGTAGTAGGCAAATTAATTGAATCATTATTACTTACATCAACAACTAATTGGACAGTAGCTCTTGCTGCTAGTACAGATCGTGGTGTATAACCAAGTAATCCAGCTCGTGATACAACGTTACCTCTTATCTGAGCTGAATCAAGAAAAGCTTCGTTCAAAGCAAAGTGAGCTAGCATAGCATTATAATGTGTATTATAAGCAAGTATGTCTAATAGAACACTAAGACCCGATCCATCAAAATCATAATCTTTAAACTGAGATTGTGACTTCATGAAGTTTTTTAGATTATCTTTTATTTGATCAAAATCTAATTCTGATACATTTAAATTTGAGGCCATCTTTGTTTACCTTAATCGTCTTAAATTAATTTCAATGTCTTGTACTGAATCATTTTCTTTTATACTAAATACCACTATAATTCTATAAGTGTTTTCATCATTAGTTACTTCAATTACAACATTGACATTTTGTATTCTTGGTTCATGTCTTTCTAATACGTTTATGACTGCATCCTTTAATGCTAATCTTGTTATTGCATCATTAGGTTCAAATAACAAGCTTCTTAAGTTTGCACCTAAAGCTGGTTGGAATGGTCTTTCCATAAAATTTGTTAACAATAAAGTTCGTATCGCGTTCTTAACAGCTTGCTCACCTACCAAAGGTACAATATCCTTTTTCTGAGGATGTACAATCATCTGTAAATTCAGATCGCTATAACGATCAATTGATGATGACTGGTTATTTTTCGTAGGCGTCGCTGTACTACTAGTAGATACGCTTGAAGTTGAAGTGTAAGTATATGCCATACCTTTATTTATACCTCTTTACAGTCATGTTTGTGTTTCGTATCGTCCTATTAATATAGAAATAGTTTCAGTATCTTCAGGGTTATCTTTTATTAATGACAACACACCAAGTAAAGATTGATTGGGTCCACTTGGTGGTAATAAAAACATTGCTTCTATGGCATCATCAATCTAACCTCCTGCAAAAACATTTCCAGATCCAGCTGCGACTGATGTGCATGTTGGATCACCTACTCTACCACACGATATACCATTTACGAATACAGTTCCAGAACCAGAGCCTATAGGAGTTGCATGACCAGGACAAGGAGATCCTGGCAGTAGATGACCAGTATTACTATCACCTACTCTTGATACTGCAATACCATTAGCAAATACATTGCCACTTCCTGCTGCTTGTACCATTCCAGAACAATGTGCTGCATTGGCATCTCCTATCCTTGCGACTGCTGGCATTATTTTGTCTCCCGTTTCATAAGCTCTTTTAGCTTAGTTTCCCATTGACCATTTAATCTATGTTCCTCCTCTGTATGAGGGGGCGGTATAATATCTGGATTAAACTCTATTAAATTATCAAATGACTTTGGTATATCGTCAAAGTCACTATATGTTTCTATTATTCCTTTATTTAAAATAACAAATTTATGCATTCAAATAACCGGTTAACCAACTTACAAAACCATTCATATCGTTATTCACTTTCTGTGACACCGTAAACGTTTCTGTCTGATTGGTATTATATGTAACTGTTACAGTATATGATTTTGTTTTAAATGAGCTGTTATCAGTAACAAATTTTATAATGTCTTTGTTTGGTGGAACATTTCCAGTACCGCTCACTATAGTCGGAGTCTCTAATAAATCACTAGAACCCTTTGTAACATAGTGCACTTGCTCATTAAAAGCTGCATTATATTGACCACTTATTGTTGCACCATTTATTGTGATACCAGAATCTACATTAGTTCCACTTATGACAACAGAATTAATTGTTTCAGCAATAGGAGCTCCATCACCAGTAGCAGATATCGTTTGTGTAAAAGTGGTATCTCTTGTAACATCAGACAAAGTTGATAATACAATAGCCATTAGTTTAAGTCAATCCTTCCTGCATCCATATCGATAGCAGATCCACCATTTATATCCATTGAAGCAGCAGATGTTTTTTGACTACCACTATATGATTCTGTTACAGAACCACCAACAGACTCTTTAACATTACCGGTAATATCTTCTGTTACATTGCCACCAATTGTTTCGTTTTTATTTCCTGTTACATTAATATTCCAATCACCACCAATAGTAGTATTACAATGTGAATCAATTGTTAAGTTACATACACCAGTTATATGCACATTATCGTCACCGGTTGTAATTTGATATTTATTACTGTTACTTTGTACGACATCTCCATTCGGATGAATCTCAACAAATGTGCCAGACATATGTCGTATATTAATTCTTTCTGCTCCAGGTGTATCATCTATTTCAATAATATGACCAGATGTTGTTTGTGTTACTTTATTATTAGGATAGACTGCTGCATACTTTGTTGCAGGTTCTGATGTTACAGTATCAAGTTCTCGTGTGATGGTGTTCGTGCCACGCGCTAACAAGTTTGTGTCTACGTAAGTCTCTTCTTCCCCTTGTAATTTTGGATATGTTTCAGAAGGATCAGAAAAACCGGTTTTATTAGATGGTGCTTCATCATATGATGATCCAACAGTTCCCATAATAATAGGATCTTGTGCGCTTTTACCATCACGAAAGAATCCTACAACCCATGAACCATTCACTAAACCATGAGTAGTTGTACCTATACCAGATATATTAGCAGAGCCTGTAGGACCCATGACAGTAGCCCATGGTAATGCTTCAGTCTTTATATCAACCAAGCTTTCAGTATGATAACCAAAAGCACGCATGCGGACTCGTCCTAATTGTTCCGGATCGTTTATATCTTCTACGACACCAGTAAACCAGCAAAAGTTTCCACCTATAAATGCATCACTATTTCTATTCATAATTTATCTTCTAATCCCTTTACGACGTCTGTTATTAACATTGCGTGGTCGCTTAGTTTTATTACTACCCTTTTTACTATTATCTTTACCGAGCTCTATATCTGAATCTATATCAAATCCTACACTATCTTTTTGTAAACCAACACTGCATCTATAATCTGTAGGAGAGAATAAATGTGATAGCGAAGTTACGATATACGATCCACCAATATATTTATCAGTTACTTTTCGACCACTTGCTTCACCTTTATCTGGCTTTGGAATTATAACTCCAACTTTGCTTCCAACACATATCTGAAAGTCGCCATAGATCTCTATGTCTAAACCCATAAAACTAAGATTATTATAATAAGATTGTTTTTGCAATAAAGAATTAGTAGCAGGTTTATGATAATTCATATCTTTAGAAAATGCCTTAGAATTTAAAGATACAAAATATTCTTTATTTGTTGTAAATTCTGTTATTTTTTTATTATCGAGTTGAATATTTTTACTAAATGGTATATTCTTATCAACCTTATAAGTATTGTTATATACAAATTGAGTTTGCTTATATTTTTTAGTGCCAATATCAACAGTATGAAGTCTAGAAGTATACGAACCATTACCAATAGAATCATATATAGATCTATTTAAATCTGAACTTAAATTTAAAATTTTCTTTTGTAGCTCAGCATAATGCGCAGATGTATTAGGTGTTGATTGATAAAACGTAGCATCATTATACGATCGGTATAATGGTTCTTTAATCATATCGTTATATGATTTAAACTGTAATCCTTCTTGTATTGTTTCGTATAAGAAATATGGAGTTCCATCATTAGAAGCATTTCGTGTCAACCAAGTTAATGCCTCTAATGGTGTTAAGTTTGGATATATACCTTTTATTTGATCAGTAGAATCAGATATATTTTCAGTCTCAAAATCGATTCCTGGCTGCAATCCTAAATCATTTACAAATATGTTATTAACCAATTGTCCAATAATGCCATTAAAAGAACGATTAAGCCCTTTAGTATTACTAATCATTGCATGTTCACTTATACATTCTAGATTATAAGCTTGAAGTCCTGGCTTAGGATTATTATGACCAGTGATAGCCGCAATATAAACTTCAACATCAAACTGATCTCTAGACTCGTAAAATGGTTCGTCTGTATTTGCAGTTCTACGTATTTTTATATTTACTTTTTCTCCACCCATCAGATGACTATTTTCTAGAAAATTAGTTCCATCGTATAAACGCATTATCACTTGTATAGATGATTGCTGTAAACTTTCAATTATTTCTATTTCGTTAACAAGCCCTTTGATATCAGCAATGTTACCATTGGACAGTGTCACCAATATTGAATATAGATCATAACCGTCTGGAGATACAGTACGAGCACCATCAGTCTTAGAAGTAAATTTACCCATTAATTAAATTCTCAAATTCTTCAACAAAAGTTGTTATGAAAGTAGGATCAATAATTTTAATTGAAGATCGTTTATCGTTTAAATTTTTAATATGTTGCTCATTAGTGACATAAGCTATACCACCAACATTCAGAGAATCGTTAATATAACCTTCTCTTAGAATCTCACCATTGCCTATATATCCACCACTATGTAGTATTGGAAAACCATAGGTTGAATTTGATTGAATAGAACTAGTTACTGAACCAAAATTATCGATATTGAATCCACCAATTTTTCTTTGTAAGGCACTATCCCATTGTACGTCAGAATATACGTTTAATAACTGCTGTATCCCATCACTATTAGTTATAGGCCTTTTATCATCATCACCAATTTCATAATAATATGCTGGAGCTTGAGAATAATCATACACTTTATTTACTGATAAAGAAAACAATGTAAAGCTATCTAGAGTAGTTCTTGATGCACTTAAAAATTCATCAGGTTTAAAATTACCGCCTACTATGTTATTATCGACTGCACCGCTAAATGGATCGGTTCCAGGAATTCCGGGTACTACATCTTGTAATATAATTTGATTTAAATCAGCGTCTTTACGAACAAGTCGACCAATAGCACCAGATGTTCCACCATATATAAGCTCACCTAGTTCTAATATACCAGCAACCGAATTTTTTGTTCCTTGAGCTATACCGTCTGCATCAGTAATAGTAGTTGGTTTAAAACATAAAGCTATGCCAGAATAATTGCTTTCAAGATATTTAGTCATAATATCTTGAGACATAGGCCATGCTTGTAGACCATCGTGTAAAAAATCGTTAATGATAAAAAATGTCCAATAATAATCTGGAGTACCATACAACTTCTGTGATAATACATCAGGACGGGTTCCATTAAGAATTTCTAAATCCTTATAAACCGTTACATTATTTAATTCTTGAACTGTTTCTGGTCGTATACTACGAAATATATTGACCATACGATCAATAGTACCAGTACGATTAAAATCGTATCCTACTGACGGAAATTGACTAAAAAACATTATGATCTCCTATAGTTTAAATCGGCTAGCGATATTATTGATTGCGCTATTAAATCCAGATTTAGCCTCATTTACTCTAGATCGTATTTCACCTTCTAGTGAATTAACTCTATTTTTTATTTCGTTTTCTATAGAATCAAGTCCAAACTCTGATCCGGCGTTAGCTAATCCGGGTTCTGGTCCATATAATTTTTCACGAGTAATTAATTCTGTTTCTTGGAATGATAAAGTTATATCAACCTCTGAAGGTGATCCATCAGCATGATACATATTAGAACTAGCATTATATACTGTATTAAATCCGACTAAATATGATTCCATGATTCGTGGCATATATGAATTTATCTGATCGCCATGTAAAAATTGTATCTGGAATGTAGGAGGATATTTTAATAATGCACCTTGCCGTGTTGGATATAATGCTTTACGGAATAAGTTTTCAATAAGGAATATTTGATGAGCTTCTGCTGCAGACTCTGCTACCATTTTAAAACTAAACTCGAATGTTCTTAATGATACAGTATCGAATTGTACTGCAGTATTAGGATTAAGTGCAATGCCTTTATTGATCGCTTGCTTTTGTGCAGCTGGTGTTAAAGCACCAAGGCCTGCTGCATCTAAGGCGGCTCCAGCTTTTAAGTTTGATACATCTTTTATTTGATCATCTGACACTGCAGTGTCATTACCCATCAGGCCTAAATCAATGGATCCATATGATGCTGCATCAGGTACTGAAAACCCTTGAGGAACATACAGATGAATCTTTACTGCTTCTGGCATCGCTCTTTGTACCATTTCAAACGATACATGAGGAAAGCCTTTAAATGAATCAGCTTTTTCTCTTAAAGCTTCGGGAAATACATATAACTTGGTCATCTCTTATTCCTATGCGTATGAACTATCTAGATCTTGCGCTCGCCATGCTCTTGGACGTCTATAAGATCTAGTTGAATTATTAGTTGTATTATTTACTACATCACCACCTTTTTGGCTAATAACAACTGGAGCAGATGAAGCACTTGCTGAGGCTTGTTCCTGCATTGCAGTATTAGACATTGAATCGGCAGCTAATTCATCACCAGTAGTATTATCAGATTTACGTACACCTCTTCTACCTCTTCTTGTTAGTTTAGATTCTTCGGGTTCGGGTGTTATTCCTTCGCTTGAATCAACTGCAGTTTTAGATAACGCAGGTTCCATTCCTTCGTCATAGATTGAATCGACTGTTGTCAGCGGCCCTAGCGCAGATTCTTTCACATCTACTTCATATGTCAGTGGATCTGCATCTTCACTCGCTTTCTTAGCAGCTGCTTCTTCTTCGGCTAATGCTGCTTTTTCTTGTAACTCACCTTTCTTTTTCTTAGCATTATCAGTAGCCATTTTTGGAATATCAGGCATGTCGATATCAAACCCAAGAAAGCTAGCAAACTTTTTAACTAATCCAAGAATAAAGTTAACATAACTTCCTACTAAATTTACAATATGACCAAATGCATCTTGTAAATGAGCAACCCCTAGCATTAAAACATCAAAGATAGAAGTAAACCCTAGAGCTTCTCGCATTTTTTCTAAGGCAAGATATATTAAACCAAAGACTGCCGCGATAGCCAATATAGGTAACAAGATAGGAGCCAGTGCAGCTAGCATTGGCATAATTGCAGCTATCATTCCAGTAAATGCAGCCATCATTCCAGGAATAAATGATGCCATCATAAATACTCTAAATCCCTTAGCAACATTTAATAGAAATCTTAATGGCTTCATTAATGTGTTACCAAGATTTTTCATCATATCTTTTAAGTGTGCTAGCATACTACCAGCATAACTCGTAGCTAAAAACATTTTATATGCTTGTACTGCAGCCATTATTCCTTTAAACGCTACATGTGCTGCCTTTAAAGCTTTTATAATTTTACCACCAAAGAAGAATATAAATGCACCCGTAAATGCTTTCCATTCTGTACCAAACAATTCTAATGCTCCACTAATATCACCATCTAATAATTTTTTAACAATACCCATTGCTGTCGATAATACCTCAATTAATCGATTAACAATTTTTTCCATTAACTCTGGATTAAATAGTGCAAGTGCTGCAAATACACCACCCCCAGCAACTATAGCATTATCTTTTGCAAAGCCAACCAAACCACCAATACCACTAGATATTTTTCCCAAAAGTGCAGATTGTTCAGTACTAACTTTATTAGCTTCTCTTCGGTTTTCTTCAGTTTCAGCATTAGCTAATATATTAGCTTGGCTTTCTCTTTCAAGATCAATAACCTCTTGATCACCAGATTTAATAGCTGCTTCCAATCTTTGATTCGACGCATTAAACTCAGACCTTAATGCTAATGCATTGTCTTGTCCTTCTTTATCGCCTCTTTCAGTCGATGTCACAAGATCCATTAATAACTGATTTCTGTCTCTATCAGTTTTATTATCTTGAGAAATTTTATTTTGCTCTTTTATTCGATCTGATAGAGCATCAATACCGACCGCACTTTCCAACGATGCGTTTTGTAAAGCCTCAGCAGCCGCTTGCAATGCTTGTGTTGCCTTGAGTGTTGGTGGTCCTGTCATTTCTTCAGCCATAACTTATACCTTTATTTCTTCTTCATTGCTTGTGTGCCAAAGAACGCTGCAACAATACCAG
>TARA_B110000879_G_scaffold24549_1_pt1 | contig 25854 bp, 29 predicted proteins | sample TARA_B110000879 | Tara Oceans TARA_B110000879 (sample SAMEA4398094) | marine metagenome | biome: Polar Biome; feature: [SRF] surface water layer (ENVO:00010504); material: water (ENVO:00002006), including particulate matter (ENVO:01000060) such as... | depth 5 m
TACGATATGTTACCACAGGTTAGCCCATCTGGAGGTCAAATGACTGGAAATACTTATAGTACTTCTGCAACCCATTCTCAATCATTTACTGTGACAAATAACACAGGTTCGACAATATATGTTACAACATGGTTACAGAACTTTACAAATTACTCACCATCTAATAACACAACTATATTACAGGCAAGATGGAATAATAGCACTTACACAACAGTAAGTGGGCCGGAGAACTCAACACAAAATGATAGATCTAGCCTTACTTCAATTGCGAATGGAGGTACTGTGACTAGTAACATGGACGTTAATATCACTTCAACCGATTCTACATGGTTTGCGAAACTAATGTGGACTGATAATCCAGCTATAACAACAAATCCATGGGATACTCCATCAGCATCAAACGGGTGGAATGTATTCTTTTAATTATAAACTATGATGAATCCAATTAAAAATATAAACCTTTCGAAAAATGCTATCATATTTATAGCAGGTGCACTTTTTGTTTTAATGTTTTTAAAACAATGTAATAGCATAGCTGATCTGAAGGTTGAATTAGAAAACACAGTAAAGGTTGCTGATAGAAACTATAATAATTTATTAGCATCTCAAGATTCTGTAGATACATATAAGAATGAAAATGACAGATTAGTTTCTGAAATAAGTTCTTATGAATTTAACGTAACCACAGCAACTTCAGAATACAAGAGTTTGCAAAACAAATATAGAAACGTCCTTAACAAAAACAAGGATTTAAAAAATATTAATTCTTTAATTTCAACAAGTTTAAATATTAAAGATTCAATAATTAACGCTTCAGTAGGGATTGCTCAAGATAGTTCAGGAATAACAGTTAAATTTGATGACAAAAAAGAATGGGATAAATATAACTGGAGAGCCTTTAATGGAGAGTTAAAGATAAGGAAGATAGATACAACATATTCAATATTTAGTTCAAGATTTGATTTTAATCAAGGAATTAGTTTACAAACAGCAATCATCGAAGAAGATGGTAGAAGTTTACTAAGAATAACAACGCCATATAATGGAGTTAATTTTACAAATATTGAAAATATAAATCTTGTTAATGATCGTTTAAATCAGAAGCAAGTTAAAAAAGCTGGATGGTCTATAGGATTTGGAGTTGGATATGGAATTAACCTAAACAACAATCAAGTTATTAGTACAGGACCTTCAATTGGAGTTGGATTATTCTATTCTCCGAAATGGTTAAGATTTTAAAATAAAGTAAGAAATGGCACAATCATCAAAGTTCGCAAAAATCGACGAAGATATTCTATTAGAATTTATCTATCACGATCAGAACGCATCTAATTTAGATGACGTTAAAATAGAAAATGATAATAATGGGAGTCAGTTAAAATATTTAAATACTGATGCTGGTGATAATAGTGCTTCAAGGTTTTTAATACATGAACTTGGAGCTGATGTTGTAGAGTTTACTGTTGAAATAGCAGCAAGCTACGTTTACATAAATAATTTTGCAGCTCGTCAATTAATTCTTAAGAATGGTAAAACATATAAGTTTGATTTAACGGATGCTACAATAGATAATCCTGCTGGTTTTATTATTCCAGGAGGAGCAGGTTCTTTAAATACAGCTGGAACAATTTATACATATACACCAACAACAAATGGAGTAAATAGTTATGAATACACTGATCTAGCAGGTACTCAAATGAACGGTGGAGAAATTCAAATTGGAGATAAAGCTAACTCTTTATATTCAGTTCCATTTCAACAAACTGGAAATGATGTTAAAACAGCGCCAGGAGAAAGTGGAAGATATTATGCAGTTACTACTGAAATGGAGTCAAGAATGGCTCTTTTAGAAAATGGATTTAATTATTTAGATTCAGCAGAGTGGCAAGGAACCAGTTCAACTGGATTAACAGTAGTTCCAACAGCAACAGTCGGAGCCGTATGGTATGACACTATTAGATTACACTTAAGAACTGGATATTCTTTCAGCGCTAGAGGATATGATGGGTTTGTATTTCAAACAAAGGTTAAAAGAAATTCTGGAGAATATAATTATTTTAATTCTACAGTTTATTTAAACTCTTCAAGTTTTGAGTTTCAAAATCCACAGCCGTTTGTTTTAGGAGAAGATTCATATTCTAAATATATTGAAATTAAAGTGCCTTCATTGGTACATTCTTTCGATAATGGATTAAATGATGATTTTACAAATAGTTTCTTTGGAATTCAAGGAGATATCGATTCTATTAGTCCAAGTTCAAATTATGAAATTGACTTTGGTTTAATTAGCAGTGTCGTTGAAGAAAATGGGAATAAGTATATTAATGTAGTAGACAATAATAACTTAGCTATTTCTAGAGAAGACGAATTTGTAGATATCGTAGCAAACATTGAAGAAGCTGAAGATGGAGATTATTTTAAAATATATGGTACTAAAGATGGATCACAATCTGCTTTTGAAAATTATGTTGAAACTAGAATTCAAACTTCAAGCGATGATATATTAGTATTTCATGATATCGAAGTAAGCGAACAATTAGGTCTTAGTTATGTTAGAACTTATTTAACTACTTTTGTACAAACGAGCCAATTTGATCAAGCTCTTTTATTTAGACCAGTTATTCTTAACTCAGGTATTTCAAGTAATTTCTTGATTAGACATAATATGAGAATTTATAATGAAACTGATAATACACAGATAATTAAGACGGCTTCATTGGTATATAACCAACCAAAGAAATACGGTAAATCAATGACTAAATTAAATATCAATAGTAATTTAAACCCTACTGTTGTATATAATACACTACAAAATACTAGTGTTAATAGAGAGTTAAATCAATTTGTTAATTCTATTAGACCTAGTGTTGGTGAAACTAAATATGTTCCAGTTCCTGTAAATGTTTATGGTGTAGTTACCGGAGCAACAACTGTAACTCTAAATGAAACTGAAGCAAATTCTAAAGAGGAATTAAAATACGTTCAAAATGGAGAGCTCGAAGTAACCCTTTCGAAAGTATCAGATAACAACGTTAAGTTTAGTATAGCGCAGCCTGATGGAGATTCTTTAAAAGCAATTAATCTAGTCGGAGCAGAAAACATGATTCTTATTATCAAGAGCGGTAAGATTGAACAGCAAATATCTCATAATCCTGGATTTCCAGATGTAGATATGGCAAATGGAGAAGTTTTCTTTAAGATACCAAAGAGTGTTGCTACTAGATTTGATCAGAGCGATACAAACAAATTCGAAGACAAGTTCTATATTAATATAAAGAATGGAGATTCTGAAACATTAGTATGTTACGGTAAAATCAACATCATATAATGATAATTAATAGTAGAAATAATTTATTTAATTTTAGGTTCCCAAGAACCTTTATTCCTAAAGAAGTTGCGGATAAGTATCGCAAATATTTAAATAGGATGCCAGGAAATCTTGTCACTGAACCAATTGACTTTATAAATTATGCTATTCAAGGTATACAATTACCAGGAATTGCATTTGATCCAATATCTCAAGCACCGAATGATGGTACTACAACATATCATAGAGGAGCAATACCGATTCAGAATACTATTGAAAGACAATTTACGGTTGAAATGCAATTACTAGATGGTTATATTAACTATTGGATAATGCAAGACACTCTATTATATTATTATGCAAGAACAACAAAGGCACCTTTTATTAATGATTTAAAATTACAAATATTAGATGCTGAAGGAATTCATGTAATGAGCGCTGTTTTTGAAAAGCCTATTTTAAACTCAATAACTGATCTAGAATTAAATATGAGTTCGAACATTGCTGAATTTAATACATTTAGTTTAAACTTCTATTATAACAAGTTCAATTTAATACTTGAAATAGATTAAAGATATATACATTATGAAAACATTCTTAGAATTAATTAACGAACAAGACGTAACTGAAGTAGAACTTCAAGTCCTTCAAGAGTCACTACAGTCTGAATGGACTGAAGAGTTAGAAACGAAAGTTGATCTTGCATTAGAATCTTTTGTTAAAGATTATCAAAACGAAGATGGATCTTATGATATAGAGAGATTTGATTTTGAAATGACTAACGAAGGTTTATTAGGATCTATTTTTGGTGGACTTACTGGATTTGCACTTGGTAAAACTATTGGTAAAACTATTGCTAAAGTATTAGGCATCCAAAAGGGAATGTTCTATGACATGTTAACTTCACGATTAGTAGGAGCCGCTTTAGGTGCTGCTATCGGTAAATCTTTCTAAATGAATTTTATTACAATTGACTTTTCTTTAAATTCTCCAGGAATCTGTATCTTTTCAGATAACAAATACTATTTTATTGGTTATTTAAAACCAAAGACTGGAACTAAAAAAGAACAAAAGCTGCAAGAAGAGCTTAATCTTCTTAAAGATACTCAAATATCTTATCAACCTGACTGGACTAATAATGAAGATTATTCTAAAAGCGAAATGATCAAGATTCAGCGACACATGAAAACCGCTGACGACATTATTAATTTTATTTTATCGGTTACAGAGACCAAGAAACAATACGTTGTCGCCTTTGAAGGCTCTTCTTATGGTTCTTCTGCTGGTACTAATAATATTATTGACATGGCAGCAGGAGCCGCTATATTAAAGATGGAAATGATGTCGAGGCTTGAAGTCTTAGATATGATGACAATCGCACCTTCTACAATCAAGAAACATGCTGGAAATGGAAGACTCAAGAAAGATGAACTTTGGTTAAAATTCTTAGATAACGTTTTAAACGATAAAGAGCTTGAAAAATCTTCGCTTCTTAAATACTGTAAAGGAGAAATAGGAGAGGTTAAAAAAGTTCCTAAACCAATGGATGACCTTGTAGATGCATACTTCTTAAACCACTTAGCAAGGATTCTATTTTACCCAGAGGCTTAAATACTTTAGTTATATTATAAGGGAGCCTTTTTGTTTCAAAAGAACTGAAAAGATTTCAAATTAATTTCATATAACAAAAAAGAGAGTACTCCAAGACTTCACTTACCAAATAAAAATGATATATAATTACATAGAAAGTGAAACTATTGTTTTATTCTCTATATAACATATGTAAGTTTTTTAAAGGGCCCTTAACGACTTAACAGTAATATTAAACAATTTAAAGAAAATTAACGAAAATTAACGAAAATTAAAGACATGGCAGAATTTGACATTTTTAACTTAGGCGTAAACGACGTCGAAACACACGAAGTACAAGCATCAACTGGTGGTGATATGTACAAACCATCAGCCGATCAAGGCAAAGATGGAACTTACAAAGCATTAATTCGTTTTGTACCAAATCCAGCAAACCCAAGAAACTCTTTAGTAAAAAAGTACGTGCATTGGTTGACAAACTCAAGCGGAGACGGTAAAATGGTGGATTCACCATCAACTGTTGGCGAAAGTTGTCCTATCGCAGACGTATTCTTTAAACTACGTAAAAGTGATTCAGCAGTAGACCGTAAAATGAGCGATAAGCTTAAAAGACGTGAGCAGTACTTTGCACTAGTTAAAGTTATTAAAGATCCACAGAATCCAGACTTTGAAGGACAATACAAAATCTTCAAATTTGGATATAAAATTAAAGAGAAAATCGATGCAGAATTGAAGCCAAACTTTGGTGAGCCAACTCAAGTATTTGATCTTTTTGCAGGTAAGAACTTTGAATTAGTAATTACTCGTCAAGGAGAATACAATAACTATGATACTGCGAAATTCTCATCTTCAACTAGCGCAATCGATATATCTGGAACTCCAGCTGAAAGAACTAAAGAAGGAATGGCATCTATCAAAACAGAATTAGATAATGCACCTAGCCTTTCACCGTTCGAGTACAAACCATGGGATTCAGAAACTAGAGATTTTGTTAATGGTATCTTAAGAAACTATTTAAACCCAGGAGATTCAATTAACACAGTTGTATCTAAACCAGCGGTAAAGAAAGCACCCGTTAAAACTCCTACTCCGGTAGCAGAAGCAGTTGCAGAAACTGGAAGTACAACAACTTCAAATGTAGATAGTAGTGATGATCTTGATTCTTTCTTGAATGACCTCGACATCTAAGATAACAGAAGAATTAAAATCTAAAATCAGAAGCTTAGTTAAGCAAGTAGTTGTTAAGCAACATACTGAGCCTAACAAACAAATGATAAAGGAAATGCCAGGGCGAATAACCCTGGCATGCCCTTATTGTGGTGATAGTCATACTGATCATAACAAGAAGCGTGGAAACTTATATTGGGATACATTACAATACCACTGTTTTAATTGCAGTGTTCACTCTAATGCATACCAACTACTCAAAGATTCTCACATCAAATTAAGAAGTACTGATGATTCTATTCAGATAATTGACTATATACAAGATCATAAATTATCAGTAAATGACATTGAAGTACTACAACATGATGTATTTAAAACTGCATTTGATTTAGCGCCTACAAGATCTGAATTAAAAAAGAGCTTTGGATTTAAAGACATTGAAGTTGGAGACTCTGCATTCTTTTATTTAAGAAATAGACTGCTTTCAAATAAACTAGAAAACTTTATGTATTCTCCAAAAGATAGGAGACTTGTTGTTCTTAATAGAGCTCCAGAAAATAAAGTAATTGGGTTTCAAACACGTTCTCTTAGCAAGAGGAGCAACTCTAGATACTTAACATATGATCTTGATAAGATATATCAAGAACAGGGAAAGGTCCTAGAAGTTGACGAAAATGCACTAGTAAGTATCAAAAAGATATCAACTCTTTTCGGTATTATGATGGTAGATTTTCAAAGAGATGTAACGATGTTTGAAGGACCTATTGATGCTATGTTTATTAACAATTCAATTGGATTAGCAACAGCTACTAGATCTACCGAAGAGTTTGATGAAATTCCAACCATTAGGTATATGTTTGATAATGATACTACTGGTAAAATGAAGATGATGCAAAAACTAAAAAGAGGCAAGAAAATATTTATTTGGCAGAAATTCTTTAAAGAAACAAAGATCGATATTGATTGGGATAAGTATCTATCGGGTGTTGACAAAAATGAAAGAGATAAATATCCTAAACAAATAGGTGATCTGAATGACTTAGTCATTGCAGCATGGTTAACTAAGAATAAATGTCTTAGTAATATTAATGAGTACTTTAGCGACTCGAAGCTTGACGCATATCACTTATGATAAAAAAAGAATTTTTAGAAATGATCGAAGAAGGATTCGAAGAATTTGAAAACGAGAGCGAAAGAAAAAGAAACTTAAAACTTTTAATTGATTTCGGTATGTCTAGCCTAGAATATAACGAAAAAAGTATTGAGTTTAGTTCGCCTAAATTCAAAAATAAATTTAAAAGTAGCGTATATATTAAAGACAACAAAAATACTAACTCACTTTTTTAAACTCAATCTACATGGCAGAAATAAAAGACAGAATTATACAGCTTGATGAATATTTAAGCAAGCAAAGAGAAGATTGGACTTTAAAAATTAAGGGATTAACTGAAGATCTTAAAATAGGTACTAATCTAGAAGAAGTAAGCGCGTATACTTTAAGCTATAGACAGGTTTTAGTAGAAATGTTGGCAACTATGGGAAATAAAATAAGATCTCAAAAGTCAACAATAGATAAAAAGTATAAAGAAAAGTGGATGGAATATTATAGTTTTGACTATAAATTAACAGATCGACAAAGAGAGAAATTCGTTGAAGCAGATATTGCTGACGATACACATATCCTTGAGTTATTACAAACTCAAAAAAGTTTTATTGAGGGATCAGTAAAAACACTTGATAATATGGGCTTTGCAATAAAGAATCGCCTCGATATGTCAAGGTTATAAAAATAGTTCAATGATAATTGATACTAACATTAACGGAAGATAATCAATTCTTAAGGATTGACGAATGTACTGAATTAGAGTTAGAGCAGGTAAGAATATCACTAACTAAACGTATTGACTCCTGGAGGTTTAATCCATTAGTCAAACGAGGGGTATGGGATGGCTATGTAACATATATCAAAGATGATAAATGGATTCCTGCTGGTTTATGGCGATACGTCATGAATGTTTGCAAAGAATATAAGTACGAATTAAAAATCAATGGTATTAAAAGACTTATTGATCCAAATATAAATGCAGAATCTTTTGAAGAATGGTCATTAGATCTTTTTAAAGGATCTAAAATGACACCAAGAGATTATCAAATAGAAACAGCATTCAATATTCTTAAATTTAGAAAATGCTTAGCGGAACTTGCTACTTCTGCTGGTAAAACATTAATTAGTTTTTTAACGGTAGCGTATATGCTTGAAAAACAAAAAGCACAGAAAATACTATTTATAGTACCTAATGTTTCTCTTGTTGTCCAAGCGCATGAAGACTTTCACGACTATAATCATATGAATCGAGTTCCTCTTAGAATTCAACAAATATTTGCTGGTCAAAAAATTAAATCTAATAAAAATATAGTAATTGGAACATATCAATCATTAATTAAAAAATCAGCCGATTATTTTGCTGAATTCGACGCGGTTATTGTAGATGAAACACACAAAGCAAAAGGCGCTAGTATTAAAACAATTCTACAGAAATGTACAAACGCTCAATATAGATTTGGTCTTTCAGGAACTATACCAAAAGATGGTACCCTTGATAAGTTAACATTAATGAGCCAAACCGGACCTGTAATTAGTGAAGTGAAGGCAGCTTTTTTACAAGAAAAAGGACATATTGCAAAATGCGCTGTTAAAATTATTCAAATGAATTATGCAACACAGAAACAAAGGCAAGCATTTCAAGAACTTGCACAAAACAGATATGATAGCAAAGATGTATTCTCACTTGAGCAAAATTTTGTTATTAACAATGAACCACGTCTTAATTTTATCTCAAACGTTATTTCCAGAGTACCTAGGAATAGTTTGGTTCTTTTCCACAGGATTGAACACGGTAAGAAACTATACGAAAAATTACGCCAAGATAGTAATAAACGTGTATTCTATGTTGATGGTGGAACTGACACAGATATTAGAGAAGAATATAAAAAGAAAATGGAAAGTGGAGACGAGATCGTTATCGTTGCGTCTTATGGTACCTTCTCAACAGGTATTTCGATCAAGAAAATTCACAACATATTCTTTACGGAATCGTTTAAATCAGAAGTGATAATTAGACAATCAATCGGTCGTGGCTTAAGACAACATGCTTCTAAAAGTAAAGTATTAATTATTGATTTCGTTGATGATATTAGAACCGAAGAATGGGACAATTATCTATTTAAACACGGAAAAGTAAGACAAGGAATATATAAACAGGAAAAATTCGACTTCACTGTGAAGAAAGTGGAATTTGACGGTGATATATAGATATATTAACATAATAAAAAAATATAAATAAAATGGCTGAAATGAACAGAATAAACTCATTTAAATCTTTTACTGAAGTTAAAAGTGCTGCTAGCACAACTAAACTTAGAGAAGAGAATCAAACTAAAAGAAGGGAATTAGCTCAAAAATTTGAGTCAATTTTAGACGAGATGGGAATAACATCTTATGATGAATTAGATGAAGAAACTCAAAACAATTTAATTTCTAAGATATTAGGAAAAGAATTAAATGAAAGAAACGCATTTTTAGGTGCAAGAGCAAAGGCTATCGAAGAAGATAGAGAAGAATTTGAATTTAACGGTAAAAGTTACAAAGTAACTACAAAATCAAATGTATCTGAAGGTAACGCTTTCGGAGATGCTGTTAGAAAGGCTAAAGAAGCTGGAGATAAAGAATTTGAGTTTGAAGGTAAAACTTATAAAGTAACTGAAGATCATTCAGATAATCCAAATGACAAATATGAAGTTAAACCTTGTGAAGAAGAAGGAACTCCATGGTCAGTTTGGGAAGGAGATGTTCAAGTAAAATGTTTCGAAACTAAAGAAGAAGCTGAAGGATACGCTCAAAAACAAAATCAAGAACAGGGATTAGAAGAAGGTAACGCTTTCGGAGATGCTGTTAGAAAGGCTAAAGAAGCTGGAGATAAAGAATTTGAGTTTGAAGGTAAAACTTATAAAGTAACTGAATCTATTACTGAATCTATTAAAGTAGAAGGTAAAAGAGACGCTAAGAAAGTAGTTACAGTATACAATAAAATATTTAACAAAGTATTAGTAGATTTAGGAGCAATGCCTAATGAATCTATATTAGGTTGTATTAAATATCTTATGGTTGAAGCAATGCATGATGCAAACTTCCATAGAGAGTCAGAACCAACTGGAAAAATGATTAAAGGAAACATTCAACCTTTAGAAATCAAAATGCCAGGATTAGGTGGACACTTTATTAAGATCGGAGCTAAAACTATTAAAACGATATTAGACAAATATTACTCAGACATAGCAAACGCTGCTGGATGGGGAGGGCAAGGAATTGTTGAAGGTACTGCACTTTACTTAGAGCAAATCAAACAAGAAGCAATGGGTCAAGCTGCTATAAATAAGTTTAACTCTCAATTTGAAGGAGAAGAACTTAGAGTAGATGTTAACGCTAAGATAAATGAAGCTAAGGTTTTAGAAGCAGCCTCTTGGGAAATTGGAAAAGATTATCCTTCATATGGCGTTGTTGTTTCAGTAGTACATAGTGATGACACATGCGAGGTTTTATTTGACAGTGGAGATAAAATAGTATTTAGAGATACTGGATCTTCATGGGTTCAAGAAGCAACTGTTACTGAAGGTGCTGTAAAGAGATTTGAAATGGATGTTAAAGATATGATTAAAAACATCAAAAGAGGATATGGCTGGATAGATCCTGAATTTGTAGAAGATACTTGGGAAAATACAAGTGACACTATTAATTTTGAATTAGTTAAAGCTGAAATCTATAAAAGATTAATTGCTGCAGGTTTATTAGCTCATTCTAATGATGATAACGAAGAAGAGGCTGGAGAATATGTTAACAACTTAAAGGAATTAGGTATCGCTGAATCAATCGTTACTGAAGCTAAATTTAAAAAAGGACAATATATTAAAGCTAAAAAAGATAGCGATGATTTTGATGGAGATGTTTATGATAAAACTAATGACGTTGATGGATCTGAAATCTTAAAGAATTCATCATTCGAAATTTATGAAATTGGCAAAGACGAAGTTATTCTTTGGAGTAATGATGATGAAGTGGAATACTCAATAGATCCAGATGATCTTAAGAATTTCGTAAAGGAATCAATCGTTACTGAATCTATAAAATGTTCAAATAAAAAAGGACATGCATATAAAGAAATCGATAATGATGGAACTGTAGAGTGCGAATATTGTGGTTTAAGAAACTCATTAAGCGAATCAGTAGTTACTGAAGCTAAATTTGTAAAAGACTTTAACAGAGATGTTTTAAAGTCTAAAACAAAAGAAGAAGTTTTAGAGCTTTATCCAAACGCTGAATTCTTTATCGGTAAATCAGATCATTTCTTTGGAGAATTAGATGATAACTTATTCTTTAAAGCATACTATACTAAAGCACAAAAAGAATTTGAAATCAAATCAGTTTATTCTGAAAAAGGAAGCAACTATGTTCATTTATATAATGAATCAGTAGTTAATGAAGCTGAAATTAAATCTGACGAAGAATTTCAAGAATATGCATTCACAGTATTAAAGAAAGCATTTAAAGATGATTTTGACGAAGAAAAAGGACAGGAAATTGTAGACGGAATCTTATCAAAATCTGATGGAGATTACGGAGCTGCTGTTGGAATGTTAACAAGTTCATTAGGATAAAATAGTAAATAATTAACCTGGTATTTTTTTATATCAGGTTTTTTGTTTATATTTACAATATATAATATATTATGAAGAAACGTATACTAAATTACTCAGAATTCATTACTGAAAGATATTCAATTGACTCTAATGAATCATTGATTTTAGAAGGTGGTGCAGCAGGTCACATGAAACACCCATTCGATGACAAGTCGCTTACATTTGGAGATTTTAAGAAACTTATTGAAGCTGGTCTTCAAGGTGAATTAAACTTTGAAGAAGAGGCTACTGAAAAAACAGATGGACAAAATGTGTTTGCAACAGTTCAAGATGGTGAAGTTAAATTCGCAAGAAATAAAGGTGGTATGAAGAATCCAATGGATCTTGCATCATTTAAAAATAAGTTCGAAGGACATCCAAGTAAATTAGTGCAAGACACGTTTCAATTTGCTGCAGAAGATCTAGCAAATTCTTTAAATAAATTATCTAAAGAAGATCAAGAAAAATACTTCAACAATGGTAAATCTTTTATGAATATGGAGCTAATATATTCAAAGAATCCTAATGTTGTTTATTATGATAGAGATATTATTCAATTCCATGGTATTAAGCACACTGATGGAGAAGGTAATATTATCGACGAAGATACTAAACCAGCAAAAGAAATATCTGATATTCTTAAAAAACTACAAGTGAATGTTGGAAAAACATTTACAGTTATTCCTCCGCAGATTATTAAATTAGGTAAGGATTTAGATTTTGAAAAGAATAAGAATAAATTTATCAAAAAAGTAGAAGACCTTAAAAATAAATATAAGTTAACTGATGCTGATGAAGTTTCAAGATATCACGAAATGTGGTGGAGAGAAACAATCGAAACTAATTTCCCTGATCTAGAACAAGATTATAAAGAAGGTTTATTATTAAGATGGGCGTATGCTGACAAAAAGACACTTAATTTAAGATCTTTAGATAAAACATTAGGAAAAGATAAATCAGCTCTTATTAAGAAATTTGATAAAGAGGATATTCAAAAGAAACAAAAAGAAAACATTAGACCATTTGAAGATTTATTCTTAGAATTGGGAAGTGTTATTCTTAAAAACGCAAGTAACTTTGTTGCTGCGAACCCAGACAAAGAAATGCAAAGGTTGCATAATCAAATTAGAACTGAAGCTGAAGCAATCAAGAAAGGTGGAAGTGTAGACCAAATTAAAAAGGTTGAAGCTGAACTAGAAAGATTAAATAGAATCGGAGGAATTGAATCTATTATACCAACTGAAGGTATTGTATTTACATATAAAGGAAAGGTATTTAAACTTACTGGAACTTTTGCCGCGATTAATCAATTAATGGGAATCATAAAATACGGAAGATAATATGGCACTTAAAAAATTAAGAGAACATTTTACTGAAACTAATAGAGAAAACTTTATTGATATGTTAAAAGAAAGAGTTTTGGTTACTGAAAAAATATCAGCACCTTCTTTTCACATGCAAAGAACCTCAGATGGATTTGAGTTTTTTAAAACTAGTAAATCAGAATCTTTAGATATTGTAGATAGAACTATGATATCGTTATATGAGGTAGCAATAAACCACATGCAAAGTATTTCTTCTTCTCAAAAAGAAGAACTGCCTAAAGATTTTAAATTTGGATTTGAATATCTTCCAGAAACAAATGCGTCTTCTCTACAATATGATAAAACTCCTAAAAACTATTTAATATTAACTCATATTCAAGAGATTAATACTAATAATGGAAAAACTAGAAAAACTATAAATGATCCATCTATTTTAAATAAATGGGCAAAGGTACTTGAAGTTCAAGGTCCTAGTGTTATTTTCGATGGTTATTTAAATAGTGTTCAAAAGGAAAAACTTACTCAAATCTTAGAAATGGGAGAAAGAGACTTTGGAGACACATATGATTATCTAGAAGAAACGACAGAAAAAATATCTTTTACTAAAGAGATTTTTAAACTGTTTAATCCAACATCTATTTCTTCAACATTACATGAGGGATTAGAAAAAGAAATTGACGGATTAATAGTAAACTTTATTGAAGGTAAATCAATGAAATCTTATAAATTAGAAGATTTTAATAAACAATCAGTTAATGAATCAAGAGATTCTAGTCATATGTATCAGATTGCAATTGCAGATCTTTTAGAATATATGACACAATTTGATTTTAAAGAAATTCAGTTAACTGAAGAGAATTCAGATAAAAGATATATTGAAACAATGTCCGTAATATTTAACGGATATGTAAATAAAAATTCATCTAAATTTGTTGGTGTTAATTTTGAAAGTGCAGAGTTTTCTTCTGCTCAATCATTTAAATTAAATACTAAATATATTCAAAATGAAACTACATTGAAGCTGGTTGAAAACGATGTATTATCTGAGTTGTTTAAGATGTCTCTTGGGACTTTTAGAAAAAAGAGAACAAAAACTACTGACATAATTAGTAAAGAGATGTTAGATAAAATGAACGAATTAGTAGAAAAAATAGAAAATTTAATCTTTATTGAAAACACTGACGAAAATGCAATATTCGATTATCAAAACTTCATGTTACATAATAGAATTAAATCATCAGTAAACCTAAATGAAGGTTTAAAAATGAAACACACTGAACAGGGTAATGAATTAGTAAATATGTTTGTTGGTAGGTTTCAGCCATTTACTTTAGGCCATGCTAAAGTCCTTGAAGCTCTTCACAAAGAGAACGGATATCCAGTAGTTGTATTTTTAGTAAAAGCTAAAAATGCTAAGCCTAAAAAAGGAGATGAGTTTAAGAAACCATATGACGAGCAAACACAAATTCAAATGTTTAACAACGTTAGAAAACAATATAAATTCTTAAAAGAAATTATTGTTATTCCAACCGGAGGAATCGATACTATATTTAACGCAGTAAGACCTAGATATGAGCCAGTTCTTTGGGGAACCGGAACTGACAGAATGACAGGATATGGATATCAAGTAAACAACGACAAGTATAGAGATGAATTAAACTGTAGAGCTGATTTTGGTCTTTTTGAAATTAAAAGAACTGACGATAATATATCAGCAACTAAAGTTAGAAATGCAATGCTAGACGGAGATGAAAAATTATTCAAATCAATGACACCTAAAGCAATCCATAATTTGTATGGAACTTTAAAATCAAAACTTGAAGATTCGATGGGAGTAGTTCCAGGGTCTCAAGTATCTGAAAGCATCATGACTTTTGAACAATTTATAAATAAATACTAATATATAACAATATAAAATATACATTACAATATGAATTCATTCGATAAATACGTAAATGAAACGCAAATGATGTTATTTGAGAAATCAATTAACAAAATTCAAAAAGAATTTCAAGAAGTAGTCACTAAAATGGCTGAGCTTGCTCAAACATACACATCAACGCAAGGCGATGAAAAGGCTGAAATATTACAAACTCTTAAAGAGTTAACAGTTGATAAGAGAAGACTTGCTGCTGAATTAGATGCAAAGGTTGCAGGAAAGGACAGAAACGTTCAACTTGCAATTACTGAAAAAACATATAATAAAAAGTCTTTAATGAAAGCTATGAAAGCCGATGATGGTATGATTCAATTAGCTAATGGCGAAGAATATGTTATTTATGCGTATGACAATGGTAATGATGAAAACGATGATATGTGGGGAGATAAAACTATTTTTGGTTTAGATCAAGATGGTGAAGAACATGAAATTGAGTATTCTGACATTGTACGTTATAATGAATCATTAATTACTGAAAGACATGTTACTTTAAAGAGAAGATATACTGAAAACCATCCAGCAGTTAAAGTTGGAAAAGGAGCTAAAATCAGAAATAAAGTATTAGAAGCGATCAAAGACGGTAAAATTACTCAAGAACAATTTGACAGTATCGTTTCTGAACTTTCAAATAATTCTAAGAGATGGTCTAAAAATAATTCTAAATACTTCACGATAGCTGAAGATGGTATTTCACTTTCTAAATTTGGAAAGAAAATACTTGCTGGAATTACAGTAAACGAAAAAACAGAAAAGAATCCTGGAATATGGGTTCCTGGAGGATTTGATAAAGATATATCAAAGGTAAAAAATTCAAAAATAACAAGAGATCTTGTAGCCAAAACAGCTAAGAAACATGAAGTTGATTTAGATGATGCAATTAAATATGTTGAATTTGGATGGGCAATAGATCTAAACGAAAACAAAACTATGAAAACTCAATTTATTTATGAATCATTTGGAGACTTTGTAAACTCTTTAAACGAATCAGTAATTAACGAAGCGTTTGCTTCTACAAAACTTGCAAGTATTTTAACTGGAGGTAATAAAATGTCTAAGGATCTTCCTAAAGCATTTTATAACATGGCTAAAATTGCGCTTGATAAAGTTCAAGATGTAGATATTATTGAAATAGACCCTCAAGCAGCAAGAAAAGAAAAGAGACAAAACGCAGTTTATTTATACTTTACAACAAACGAAAAAGAAAATCCATACGCTGCTCGTGGTTCTTATGGTGTTAGTACTATTCCAGCAAATACTTTATTAGCAATTACAGATGGTTCTAATGAATGGATGAATATGCAATGGCAAAACAAATACAATTCAAAAGATAGAAAAAAATCTTTACAAAAGACCAAAAGAGATGATAGTTCTGGTTTTGACAAATCAAGTTCTAATGATTCTTATGGAAGTGGTATTTCAAGTTTAACTAAAGTTGCTGAATTAGCAGATAGAGCATATTGCTTAGATTTAGATATTCTTAGAGCAAGATATTCTACTACTCAAAAGAGAAATGATAGAACTGAAGCTAAAGCCGGCGCTATTGCATTTAAAGACGACAAAGATTTTAAGAAAGCTAATTTAGACAGATATAACATGATTATTGCAGATAGAGCCTCAAAAATGCCTATCGATAAAATGGTTAAAGACGCTATCGATACCTTAACCGAACAAATCAAATCAGCCTTAGTTAAAGGAGAAAAAGGAAGATATGGAGATATTATAGTAGGAAAGAACAAAAAAGGTAGAGAAGGTAAATTATCTGACGCAGCAAGCCACATGCAAAATATTCTTAATGATTTCCAAAGATACGTAAGTGCTACAAATCAAGCTGAAATCGAAAAGAACGCTGGATATGGTGGAGATTACTATGACAGAGATGTTAAGAGAAACGCTAAGGAAATCACTGATAAAATTAAACAAATTGAAACCTTCAGTTACGTTTGGTAATCAATAAATAAAACTAAAATACAAATATTATGAAGCACATTAAATTATACGAAGAATTTACCCCAGAAGTAAGCGAAGCAGTAAACGCATCAGGTTACATTAAAGCAGGAAAATTAGGATATAATGACCAATTCTTAGGAAGAAGATCTTTATCTTACACATTGTCTACAGATTTAGGTTTAAATCCTAAAAATGAATATGGTGGTGGAGACTGGTTAGGATTTGACCATGTATCTTTATATTCATCAGGTGGTAAAAAAACAGGAACTATATTAGATGACGCTTTAACTGATAAGTATACATACGATGAGTTAAAAGCAGCAGCTGCTGAGTATTTAGGACTATAATATTTAACTATGCCTAGCACCTCTAAAGCCCAACAAAGATTAATGGGAATGGCTTACGCCTACAAAAAAGGAGAACTTCAGTCAGACGAAGTTAGTCCAGATATAATACAACTAGCAAATTCAATGAACCTAAAACAACTTAAAGATTTCGCATCAACTAAGCATAATGATCTAAGATCAAAGGCAGATGAAAACATCGGTTTAGGAAACCTTGGAGGAATGGGAGCTAATTTTCTTCCTACTGGAACTGAAGTAGGATCTGGAGATATTTTATCTGGAACTGGAAGTGCAGAAGAGGAATACAAGAAAAAGAAAAAGAAAAGAGAAAAGGCTATGAAAACTAAAACGTTTGAAGAATTTGTAAATGAAAAAAATGCTACAATAAATGAAGCAAATAAGGCTTCTGCTGCATTAATGCAATTTGCTAAAGATGAAAAATCTGAAGGAAGTGGTGGAGAAATTCACTTAGCAGATTTTGATGGTTCTAGCTTCAAAGCACAATCAACGAATAAAACATGGGAAGATGGAGTTCCTGTAACTAAAAACTTTACAAGAGGAGGTTACAAGAGTACTTCACCTAAAGGACAAATTTGGATTATTGAATCAGAAAACTGGTGGTATTTCCAAAACAAAGGAACTTGGTACGCTGTTTCTAGAAAAGAATACGGTAGACCACCATTTGATTATTAATAATTTGAGTATCATCGAATTAAACTAAGCCTGATTTATTCAGGCTTTTTTTATGAAACAATATCAGTTTTAAAGATATAATACTCATGATGTACTTAGCACGACCAAAAAACTTTAAAGAATGGGTTTCTAAAGCCTATGATAAAATTGAAAGAACTATTGATTCTTGCCAAACAGTAGAGCACATTGATGCTGCTAAAAAAATGGTTGACAATTTTATTATAGTAACTGCACTTGAAGAGGAATCAAACTCGGAAGAATTGGAGGCAATTGCACATCTGTTTTGGACTAGAATTAATTTAAAATTAATAACGTTATAATGCATCAAACAAAAGGAAAGATTGGATTTACAGCAGGTAATTTTGACCTACTACATCCAGGTTACATTTACACATTTGAAGAGGCTAAAAATCACTGTGATTATTTTATGGTATTTTTACAAAGAGATCCTTCAGAAACTAGAAACACAAAATACAAACCAGTAATTCCTCTATATGAGAGATATAAAACCTTAATGTCGGTTAAATATGTCGATGAGGTTGTAACGTATCAAACAGAAGAAGACCTGTTAAACCTAATGGATTTCTACAAACCAGATGTAAGAATATTAGGAGACGACTATATTGGCAAGAGGTGTACTGGAGATCATCTACCGATTGAAATAGTATACACTACAAGAAGTCATGGATGGTCCACGACTAAATTAAAAGATATGATTACAAAACAAACGTATCTTCAAAACCCTAACGTAATTAAAGAATAAGAATGAGAGTTATAGTAACAGGAGGATTAGGATTTATCGGATCTTCATTTGTTAACCTACTAAATCGTAGATTACCAAATGATGAAATAGTTATTTTAGATAAAATGACGTATGCTGCGGATCCAAACAACATTAACAAACCTACTCATATTATTATGAAAGATATTTGTGATGTAACACCAGAAGATTTAGGAGATTATGATTACATTGTTCATTTCGCAGCAGAGTCTCATGTAGATAATTCTATTAAAGACGGAAAACCATTTATTAGAACCAATGTTGAAGGAACATTTAATTTATTAGAATGTGCTAAACAAAATAAAAACCTTAAGAAATTTATTCATATTTCAACAGATGAGGTTTATGGAGATATGGATGATATTGGAATTTTAACAGAAGCAAATGAATGTTATCCAATTAAAGGGTCTTCTTATTATTCAGCAACTAAAGCTGCAAGCGATCTTTTAGTAGAAGCAGCTGGAAGAACTTTTGGATTACCATATTTAATTACAAGAACATGTAATAACTATGGATCTCATCAAAATGAAGAGAAGTTTATTCCAAAAATTATGAAATCCATCGCAAACGATTTAACAATTCCAGTTTATGGAGATGGAAAACAAGTAAGAGAATGGATCGACGTAGAGGATAACGTACAATTAATATATGAACTAATGTTATCAGACCAGTTAAATGAGGTGTATAATATTGGAAGTGGAGAAAGATACCAAAATATACAGATCATTAATATGATTGGTAAAATATTAGGTAAAACTCCAAAGTTTGAATTTGTAGAAGATAGACTAGGACATGATAAAAGATATGCATTAGATTCTACAAGAGTTAGAGAAATATTCCCAGAATGGATTACATTATCATTCGAAGAATTTTTATTAGAAGAAGTAAACACAGTAACAGCTTAAAATTTAAAAAATGAACGTACAATTAATTACAATGTTAAGAACATCAGCTGAGGCTGATAAAGCAAAAGCCCTATTATCTTTAGATTTATTAGGAAACAAAGGAACTGGTATTGGAGATCACTCAACTGGAGACTTTTATAAAAACGCTGAAGAAGCGCTAATAATGTTGGTAGATGCTGACGATAGGTTATCAGCAATTGAAAAATACTTTTCGGGAGCTCAAAAAGTATAAATTGTTAATAACTTTTTAAAAATAAAGTGTACCAGATTTTTCTGTTACACTTTTTTTGATTATATTTACATATAACAAATTAACAATACACATTATGAGCTACACAAGATTTAACAGACACGAATCAATGAAATCAGAAACTCTTTCTGAAATTATGGACATTAAAAGAGAATTATACAGAGAAGACGTTAAACGTGAATCCGGTATTAGAAGCCTTGAAAACATGCTGTGCGGATTATTTGATGGTTATCTTTATGAGAATCTAATTTTAGAAGCTCAAAAATTACCATTAGATCTTTTTGAAAGAGTACAAAACATATATTTCACATGTATGGATTATCAAAAATCAGAAACTCAAGTATATTAATTATGATTAGAAAAAAACTACACAAACACCAAGGAGATCCAATCGTTATAGATCTCACAGGACCTGAAGGAAACGCGTTTATGTTATTGACATACGCAAAAACATTCTCAGAAAACCTAGGAAAACCCTATGAAGAACTATTAACCCAAATGCAAAGCGGAGATTATGAACATCTTGTTAAAGTATTTGATGATGCATTTGGAGACTTTGTAATATTAGAAAGATAAGATATGGAATTAGAAGAACTATTAATACTGTTAGAAAGAGCAGCAGACAACATTAAATATGCACAACCTAACGATGAAACCCAATGGGCATATAATGAAGGCATGGAAGATTTGGCCATAGAATTAGAAAACCTAATAAAAAACAAAATCGATAAATAAACTATAATACTTACTAAATAAATTTATATGAACATTTTAGAAGAAGCAAATTCAATTGTAAACAACAGAAGCGAAGAAGCGGATCGTAATTATGGTCCTTTTTCAGAAGGTATGGATAGAGCAGCAATGATCTTTCAAGGCATGACTGGATTAGAAGTAACTGGAGAACATATGTTTAAAGCATTAGTTGCATTAAAGTTCTCAAGAGAAAGTTACAACCACAAAACAGATAACCTACTAGATGCGGTAGCTTATATTCAAGGATTAGATAATTATATTAACGAAAAAGAGAGTAATGGTCAAGATTAATGATATAATTCATTTGCTTAAAGATGATACTATGTGTCCTGCTAAAAAAATAGCAATTGACGATGTAGTAACAACTTATAGTTCAAAGGAAGCTAGTCATAAGAGTGCTTGGTCATATCTATTAGCTGCTCAACTTAGAAGTATTGGATTAGATGCTGAAGTAATTAATAAATCTGGAGACATCCACCAATACGATGTATGGTTAGTAGCTCTTCCAATGGAATTTGCAGGATCTTATAATCTATTTGGAGGAGCAACAGATGAACCTGCATTAAGAATGCAAAGACTCTTAGATTTTCAAGGAGAAGTATTCTGTTTAAATAGAGAAATGCCAGACGTTGGAGCGTTTGCACAGAGTAGAATGAAATCATGTTCCCCTTTATGGGCTGAATTAGACATTGAAGGTCTTACTCAAAAATGTAAAGATATTAAAACATTAGATCTAACATTAGACTCGAATACATTTGTTCTTGGAGATTCTCATTCAGTTTCAGTATGGCAACCAGGTTCTAATATTAGTAGAAATGATGGTAAAACTCTTTTTGGAGTATTAAAAGAAGGAATGGATTCTTATATTCCTGAAGGAACTAAGCATCTTATAACATATTTTGGAAACATAGATATTAGACATCATTTATGCCGTCAGGATAAACCAGTAGAATCTGTAAAGAAATTGGTTAAGGATTATTTTGAACACTTAAAATCTCTTAATATTAAAAAGGTTTCAGTCGTTAAATTACTTCCAATAGAATTTGAAGATCGTAGAATTCCAAAAACTGGATGGTATAAAGGAACTCCATTTATCGGTTCTCAACGTGAAAGAACTCAATTAATGCAGATATTTAACGAGGAGGTAAGCAATCTCTCGACTATATATAATATGAATGTAATCGAATGGCCAATTGATTGGTACACAACAGAACCTAAGTATTTCGCGGATACTTATATGGAAAAACCAGGTTCAGTACACCTATCAAGAGCATATTACCAATATGATTTTATTACACTTGAAAAAAATAAAGCATTAAATAGAGTGATTAATTCACTTTTTTGAAACTTTTTTAAAAACACAAATATAACTATTATAAATTAAATTTTAAAAATTATGAGTAAAATTAACGTAGCAATTATTGGAACAGGAAACTGTGCTAAGTCATTAGTTGAAGGTGTACAATATTACACTGAGAATCCAAACAACGTAACTGGGATGATGAAATCAGACATCGGTGGTTATTTAGCAGAAAACATTAACTTTGTAGCTGGATTCGAAATCGATGAGCGTAAGGTTAATCAAACATTAGGCTATGCATTGAAGCAGCAGCCAAATTGTGCATGGGATATTGTAGATGAAATTAAATCGACAGCACCAGTATATGAAGCACCAGTTATCGATGGATATGCAGCGCATATGGATAACTATCCAGAAGCAAACAGATTCTTAGTTGATGAAAACTTAAGAAACACAACTGATGGTAATCGCACTTCTTTATCTCCACGTAAAATTCGTGAGTGGAAGGATTCAATTATCTCTAAATTAAAAGAGCATGATGTAGAAGTATTGGTAAACTATTTACCAGTAGGTTCACAAAAAACTACAGAATTTTGGGCTGAAATTTGTCTAGAAACTGGAATCTCTTTTGTAAACTGTATTCCTGTATTTATCGCTTCAAGCCCAGTTTGGGAAAAGAGATTTATCGATGCAGGTATTCCATTAATTGGAGATGATATGCGTTCACAATTTGGAGCAAGTATTCTTTCGCAAATGTTACAAGAACTTGCATTCGAAAGAGGTCATCACGTAAAAGCACACATTCAAAGAAATGTAGGTGGTAACACTGATTTCTTAAACATGGAAGATTCTTCAAGATTAGCTTCTAAGAAGATTTCTAAAGAAAACGTAATTCGTGCTCAAAATGAAATTAGAGGAATCTCAACTGATGATTCTTTCTTACATGCAGGACCTTCTGAATATATCCCCTTCTATGGAGACAACAAAGTTGCAAACTTCCGTTTAGAACTTGAAGGATTTGGAGGAGCTCCAGTAACATTAGATGCTCAATTAAGCGTTCAAGATTCACCAAACTCTGCAGGAGTTGTAATCGATGCTATCCGTTACTTAAAAGTAGCAAGAGAATTAGGAGTTGTAGGAGCCTTAAGAGGTCCTTCAGCATTTACTCAAAAAACTCCACCAGACCAAATGATGTTTGCTGATGCTGTTTATGAGTGTACTGAATTAGCTGCAAGAAGATTAACTGATTCTACAAGAAATCAATTAATAGTAGCAACAAAAGCTCACTAATAAATCTAACAAATAAAAAGAGAGCCTAACAGCTCTCTTTTTTATTAAAGTCAAAAAGATGTATACAATCCCACTAAAAATAGCTATGCAAATCTATAAATTTGCACCAGAAGAGATATACGCATATGATTTTGATGGAGTAATTTCTATTGGAATTACACCAAGATCTAAAAAAGATATCATTATTACTGGAAGATGTATTGATGAACAAAAACACGTTAAAGATATACTTAAAGAACGTGGAATTAAATGTAAGGTTTATTTTAATCCAATGACTCTTGCTGAACGAGGTGATCATACAGTAGAGGCTAGGACGTTCTCTGGTAACCACAAGGCATCCACGATTGCAAGATTAAAAGAAGAAGGTATAAACATTGTTCGATTTTTCGAAGATGACCCTATTCAACTAGGATTAATTAAAGAATCCCATCCAGAACTACCAGTAGTTCATATTGTTTCAAAATTAGTAAAAAAGTAAAATGGAAAAAGAACAACTAAATCTAATGCGCAAAGAGTACGCATCATTTCTAAATGCGGAATTAGGTGTTGATAAATCAATGATCAAAGAATCCCTATTAAATTATATAACAGACAGAGTTGATTATGAAAATAAGATATGTCTTGATTTAGGGTCAAATCTTGGCGCTTTCTGTAAAATTGCAATAGATAATGGAGCTAAAAATGTAGTTGCAATCGAATGCGATACTAGAAATTATGAAAAAGTTAATTATAATTTTAGAAATGTAGATAACGTTGAGGTAATTCACGCTGCAGTTTCAGGATCTACTGAAAAAACTCTTCAGATTTTTAAATCTAGCGCAAAGAGTAATCATTCTTCGACATCTATTATTAAAAGAACTAATAGATTTAAACAATATGAAGTTGTCGACAATGTTAATTTTACTGAGTTAGTAAATAAAGTAAAGCCAGATATTATTAAGATCGATATTGAAGGAGCCGAACACGGTTTAATCGATGATATTATCGCAGCTTCTCCAGATGTTTTGTTCTTAGAACTACATGGTGGATACGAAAAATGCCAAGAGCATTTAGACAAACTTGAACAAGCATATCCAAATTCAGAAGTAAACGAAATAATTATGTTTATGAAAGTTGGAGGATTTGATTGTCTATACTACAAATAAAATAAAATAAATGAGAGAACTTGTAAATATGCAAGTGGTCGATCGAATTGGTTACTTTTTTAATAAAGTAAATGATCGAGCACTATATCAAATGGGAATCAAAGATTCTTATGATAATGAGGGTGATGATGCATTAGGAGAAACTGTTGAGTATTTTCATCCACAAATTACGCTAGATGACAGGATGAGATATATTATGGAAAACATAGTTCTCTCTGATATGTCAATGGATAATATTATTTGCAATACTATAATTTCTCACTTCTATGGTGGTCGTGGAATACACCAAATATTAACAAGAGATCCAAATCCAAAAACAGCACTTGTAAATTTTGAAAGACTTTTAGTCGACAAAGAATACGAGATGACTATTAGAAAAAACATCGATGATGCGTTGAGCATTGGATTAGGAGTATATGGAACTACAGAACTTAGAACTAGTCTTTATGGCGCATCTAACTCATTCGTAGCAGAATCTAGAGACCTTCCTAGGAACGCTGATAAAATCAATATATTATTATGGGTTGCTAGTTTTATTCCACGGGGGATAACTAAAAGAATGGCGGCTGTTAACTCTTTACAAGAGATGTATAATATACTAACAGAACTTGAAGGAGTTGGTCAATATTATGGATATCACTGCTCAACTTCAAATTCAGTTAACCCTAGAATTAATATAGACCACGATGAAAGATTCTGTGTTCCAGGTCCTGGGGCTAGATTAACATTAGATATGATGTTTCCACCTGATTGTGGAATTCCACATGGTGATAGAGTAATATGGTTTAGAGAGAACTATAAAGATCTAATTGGAGATATTTACTTACATGAATCAACACACAATGTTATTGTTGGAGATACTAAGATATTTCAACATGATCAAAATGAGTTAAAAACATATGGATGTGAAGTTGGTCTTTGTCAATTTGGAGTTTACTCTAGATTAAGCGATAACAAGAGTTTAATCAACAAGAGAAAGGTTGCAAGAGCTGATGAAACATTAATGGAATATTTTTTTAATAATAATTTTGAACAAACCGCACTTTTCTAATATAACTACTATAAAATAAAAAAAATGGCAAACATAGACAACGAATGTAAAGATCTAGAAGTTAAAGACTTTTATGACAAATCAACAACGCACCTAGCGGACATCATGGAAAACCAAAAAAAGATGCAAGAGCAGACTTATGGTTTTAATTTTGAAGATATGACAATTAGACAAATTATGGATTTTTGGCATGTTAACACACATGCTGTCGTTGATGAAATTCATGAAATGACAGATGCCCTTGGGGGTATTAAAGACGGAAGTGGAAATGCAGTATGGAAATATTGGAAAAAAGACTTTACAAAATACGATACATTAAAGATTTCTGACATGT
>TARA_B110000879_G_scaffold213036_1_pt1 | contig 25839 bp, 26 predicted proteins | sample TARA_B110000879 | Tara Oceans TARA_B110000879 (sample SAMEA4398094) | marine metagenome | biome: Polar Biome; feature: [SRF] surface water layer (ENVO:00010504); material: water (ENVO:00002006), including particulate matter (ENVO:01000060) such as... | depth 5 m
AAGAAGGGATTGCCTGTGCCTGCGGCAAAAACGACAACTCGTCCTCTTTCCAGATGACGTACAGCGCGACGTCGAATGTAGTCCTCACAGACCTCATTAATTTGAATAGCTGACATGACGCGGCTGTTAGCACCCTGACTTTCTAGGGCGTCTTGTAATGCAAGACTGTTAATAACAGTTGCTAACATCCCCATCTGATCACCGGTTACACGATCAATACCACCCTCTGCTAGACCCGCACCACGGAATATATTACCGCCGCCGATAACAACAGCAACCTGCACCTTCATCTCAAGCAACTCAACAATCTCTGTTGCAACTCGAGAAATCACCTGTGGATCAATCCCGTAATCACACTCACCCATCAGGGCTTCGCCGCTCAATTTTAAAAGAATACGTTTGTATACGGTTTTTTCACTCATAGCTATGATCCTAACTCTTGAACTCGCAACTGCAGATACAAAAACGGGGGCTAAGCCCCCGTTTCATTTAACTTATGCCGTTTTGCCGGCTTGCGCCATAACTTCTTCGGCGAAGTTTTCAACCTTCTTCTCAATTCCCTCGCCTACTTCATAGCGATGGAAACTGACTGCTGTACTAGATTTCTCAGACAGCAGTTTGGCGACCGTCTTATCGGGGTCTTTAACGTACGGTTGACCTAGTAAGGTAATCTCACCAAGGAACTTGCGCAGACGACCTTCAACCATTTTTTCAATGATGGCTTCTGGCTTACCACTGGCTTCAGCCTGTGCAACAAAAATATCTTTTTCTTTCTGCACCAACTCAGGAGCAACACCAGACTCATCAACACAGACTGGCTTACTTGCTGCAATGTGCATAGCGATGTCTTTGCAGAGCCCATCATCAGCATTTTCCAATTCAACCATGACACCAATGCGTGCACCATGCATGTACTTACCAAGAATGCCTTTTTCTGACTGCATGCATTCAAAGCGTCGTACTTGGATGTTTTCACCGATCTTACTCACCAAGTTCTGTCGGGCAACTTCAACTGTTTCGTCAGCGTCCATTACTGTCGCCATCAAGGCTTCAACTGAAGCCGGTTGTTGACTTAGGATCAAGGCTGCAACCGCTTGTGAGAAATCCTGAAAGTTACTGTCTTTACCAACAAAGTCAGTTTCACAGTTCACTTCCAAAATCACACCTTGCTTAGCATCATCACTGACTAAAGTAATAACAATACCTTCAGCAGCAACACGTCCTGCTTTCTTATCAGCCTTTGCTTGACCTGATTTACGCATCAGTTCAATTGCAGCATCCATATCACCGTCGGTCTCGCCTAGGGCTTTCTTACATTCCATCATTCCTGCGCCGGTACGTTCGCGCAGTTCTTTTACCATTCCAGCTGTTATTTGCATCTGCAAACACCCCTATATTTAGTGGTTAAAGAAAAACCCGCTTTATTCAGCTGCAGTTTCATCTGGTTTTGCTTCTACGGCTTCTTTTTCAGCAACGACTTCAGCAGCCTTTTCAGGACTGGCTTTTTTAACGGCCGGCTTCGCTTTAGCTGTTTTAGTCTTCTTCGCTGCTGCTTCGTCCTTAACTTCAACAAAATCACCTTCGTGACCTGTCATAACTTGCACGCTAGCCTTAGCTTCAACGATCGCATCTGCAGTTACTGAGGTATATAACTTAATCGCGCGAATCGCGTCATCGTTACCCGGGATAATATAATCAACACCGGTTAGCGGGTTATTAGTATCAACCACGGCAACGACAGGAATACCCAGCTTGTTAGCTTCTTTAACAGCGATTGTTTCATAACCAACGTCTACTACGAAGAGTGCGTCAGGCAGTACGTTCATGTCTTTAATACCCCCTAGACTGCGCTCAAGCTTTTCAACCTCACGACTAATCTGAAGTAGCTCACGCTTACCAAGACGCTCTGGGCCTTTGCCTTCTAGCATCGCCTCAAGCTCGGTTAAACGATTGATAGACTTCTTCACGGTATGGAAGTTAGTTAGCATGCCGCCTAACCATCGCTGGTTGACGAATGGCATACCACAACGCAGCGCTTCAGCTTTCACTGTTTCACGCGCTGAACGCTTAGTGCCAACAAAGAGTACTTTGCCGCCATTAGCTGCTAATTTACCGAGGTAGTTCAGTGCATCACCGAACATTGGCAATGACTTCTCGAGATTAATGATATGAATCTTATTACGTGCCCCAAAGATATAAGGGGCCATTTTTGGATTCCAGTAACGGGTTTGATGCCCGAAATGCACACCAGCTTCTAGCATCTGGCGCATAGTGACGTTAGCCATTTGTATATTCTCCTAATGAGGGTTTACTCTTCCACAGCCCCCGCTCAGTAACCGCGTCGAATATCGATTTGGCACCCCACTGAATGGTGTCGAGCTGTGTGCGAATTTTAAATTTGCGCTAAGCGCGCGCGATTTATACCATAAATACAGCTGATCAACAATTTGCTTTGTGCGAAAATAATCAGTGAAGGTCGTCTAAAGCGTACAAGAACGCCCTAAAACAGCCCTCAAGAAACCCGAAAAAGAGGCCTTAAGTCTCTGAATTTTATAATAAAAAATTTCAGACAGCCACCAGTAGATCGATAATTGTTGGTAGTCAGCTGAAATTACACTGTGGAACCTGTTATGGCTATTAGTATCAAATCGGCTGAAGAAATTGAACTTATGCGCATTGCCGGCAAACTTGCCTCCGAAGTGCTACTCATGATCGAACCCCATGTACAAGCCGGAATCAGTACACAGAAACTCAATGATATTTGTCATGACTACATCGTCAACAGCCAAGACGCTATCCCAGCGCCACTTAATTATCATGGTTTCCCTCGCTCGATATGCACCTCAGTTAACCATCAAGTCTGTCATGGTATCCCTGGGGATCGTATTCTTAAGCATGGCGACATGGTGAATATTGATATCACCATCATCAAAGATGAGTTTCACGGAGATACCAGCAAGATGTTCACTGTCGGTGGCCCTCATGCTAAATCTCAACGTTTAATCGACATTACTTATCAAGCCATGGTGATTGGCATACAACAGATCAAACCAGGCATTACCTTAGGCGATATAGGCCATAGCATTCAAACCTTTGTCGAGAAGAATAACTTTTCTGTTGTACGTGAATACTGTGGTCACGGTATTGGGCGTGTATTTCATGAGGAACCACAGGTACTGCATTACGGCAAGCCGAATAGCGGCGTGGTATTAGAAGAAGGCATGACCTTAACCATCGAGCCTATGGTCAATGCTGGCAAACGTCATGTGCGACTACTGCCTGATCAGTGGACTGTTGTAACCAAAGATCACAGCCTATCAGCTCAGTGGGAACACACTATTTTAGTAACAACAGATGGCTTTGAAGTCCTCACCCTAAGACCAGAAGAGTCGATTTAAACACCATGATTAACATTAAACCCGTTCCAGATTTTATCGCTAAGTGTGATTGGTGGCCGCAAGATAATGAACAGTGGTCAACGCTTAGTCATCAGCTCGCTGAACAAAAAAGTCTGCTGAAATCAACACATAGAGCGAATCAGCAAGCGCATGCTGATGGTGTGCCTGTTACTCAGCTGATTACTGCTTATGCGACCGTGGTTGACCATCTGCTATGCCATGCTTGGTTGAAACATGGCTTAGACAAAATAGATGCGAGTCTGCTAGCAGTCGGTGGTTATGGCCGTGGAGAACTGCACCTTCACTCTGATGTTGATTTGATGATCCTATTAGCCGATAACTGTGATGTAGACAGCAAGCAGCTGATTGGGGAGTTTCTGACATCGCTATGGGATACCGGCTTAGACATTGGTTACTCAGTGCGTACCACTGCTGAGACAGTCATCGAAGCGTCAAATGACATCACTGTTATTACCAGCCTGCTTGAGGCACGCATACTCACCGGCGACCAAGCCCTATTTGATGGGCTAATAGAGGCCACTGCTAGTGATAAAATATGGAGCAGTGCAGAATTCTATTTTGCCAAAAAAGAAGAGTTTCTTGCACGTCATGCAAAATATGGCGACACCATCTACCAGCTGGAACCCAACATTAAAGAAGGCCCCGGTGGCTTACGTGATATTCAGTTTCTAGACTGGATCAGTAAACGTCATTTCAAAACAAAGTCACTGCATGATTTAGTTGCTGTGAATTTCATTACTGATGAGGAATGCCAACAGCTGCAAGAGATACGTGAGCATCTTTGGCGAGTCCGCTTTCTACTTCATCAAAACAATACGCGCAAGGAAGAACGTTTATTGTTTGATCAACAGATGACATTAGCTAAAGATATCGAGACTAACAGTGATGAGCCTAATGCTGCCATTGAACAGTTCATGCAGAACCATTACCGGCATATTCGTACCTGCGCACAACTGACCAAAGTACTGATGGGGCACTTCGAGGAAAACTACTTAAGTCATAGTAGCAATCAGCCAAAACAGACGCTTAATGCGCGTTTTTATGTGCAGGCAGATCGACTCTGTGTCAACGATGCTTCAGTATTTCAGAAAAGGCCAAATGCCCTGCTTGAAATCTTTCTACTGATGCAGCTGAACCCCAACATTATTGAACTGAGTAGTGGCACCATTCGGGCGGTACGAGAAAACATACACCTGATTGATGAGAACTTCCGTCAGGCGTCAAAAAACAAAGCGCTCTTCATAGAAATTTTACGTCAACCTTTCTTTGTTTCGCGTGAATTAAAACGCATGCATCACCTTGGCATACTCGGTGCCTACTGGCCTTCGTTTGCTCGTATTATTGGCCGTATGCAGTATGACTTGTATCATGTCTACACAGTAGACCATCATATTTTAACGGTACTAAAAGAAGCTTTTAGACTGCAGCAGAAAGATGAAAAACTCCCTCTACTTGCAGGTGTTTATGCACGACTACCGAAACCAGAGTTGCTCTTACTAGCCGCACTTTTCCATGATGTCGCTAAAGGCCGCCAAGGTGATCATTCAAGTGAAGGCTCAGCTGAAGCCAGCACATTTTGTCTGGCTCATGGCTTAAGCCCCTATGATGCTGAACTCGTAGCCTGGCTTGTAGAAAATCATTTAGAAATGTCTGTGGTCGCACAGCATAAAGATATCAGTGACCCGGAGACTGTGAATAATTTCACCGAGAAGGCTGGTAATTTAATTCGCCTAAATTATCTATTTCTGCTGACGATTGCTGACATCAAGGGGACTAATCCAAAATTATGGAATAACTGGAGAGCTACTTTACTCGAAGAGCTTTACAAGTCTGCTGCAACGCAGCTTCGCTCACAGGGTAACAACCAGTCAAGCGCTGACATTATTGTTAGCGTGAAGCAGTCTGCTATGCAACAGCTGAAAGATCAGGGCTATCAAGCAGCAGACATTGAGCCTTTATGGCAAGACCTACCCGATGATTATTTCCAGCGACATACTGATTTTGAGATTAGTTGGCATACTCGAAGTATCCTCGATAGCCAAGGTTTGAAACCTTTAGTTCGTGTCCGTCATGTGGCTTCACGTGGCTTTACAGAAATCTTTATCTACTGCTTTGATAGAGAAGATCTTTTTGCACGCATTAGTATCTGCCTTAACCGCTTAGATTTATCAGTCGCTGACGCACGTATCATCACCTCGAAAACTGCTGTGGCATTAGATACCTTTGTCGTTTTTGGTAATAACGGTGACATTCTTAAAGATGAACAGCTCTGCCAGCAGGTCGAACAGACACTGCGTGAGGAGCTGGTTTGTAGCGAAGCCTTACCGACAACATCGAAACAACTGGTATCACGCCGTTTACGTCACTTTGATTCACGCCCTACGGTGCACATAAAGAACCATGCAGACTCTGCATTTTCAAACCTACATCTTCATGTTACTGATTACCCCGGCTTACTAGAGAAGATTGCAGAAGTATTATTAGACTTAAAGATCACCGTCCATAGTGCACGCATTAGCACCTTGGGTGAGCGTGCTCATGATATTTTTGAAATCAGTAAAAACAAGCAGCGCATCACAGACCCAACAACGATTAAAAAGTTATCTGAGACGATTCAAGAACGCATTACACTGGCAGATAAAGAAGACACCTTTACAGTTGATATCTAATATCAGCACTATTCATGGCTAGACAAAGCCCACACTATAAAAAACATTAAATCATGAACCCCTATTTAAACGAGCTGCAGCCCTACCCTTTTGAAAAGCTACGTAAGCTATTTGATGATATAAATTACAGCGGTAATGAGGCACTGATTAATCTATCGATTGGTGAACCTAAAAGCCCAACACCTAAAGTCATTCAGGAGGCATTAGCTGAACATACTGCAGAGCTCGCCTACTACCCAAAAACACAGGGCATGACTGAGCTACGCCAAGCTATTGCCACTTGGTTATCTCAGCGTTTCAGCTTAGACCCTAAGAGCATCAATCCTGAGCATAATGTTTTACCTGTTAATGGAACTCGCGAAGCCCTCTTTGCGATTGCACAGAGCCTTGTCGACAACTCAAAAGCAGATGCGCAGGTAATGCTGCCAAATCCTTTCTATCAAATCTATGAAGGTGCCGCGATATTAGCCGGTGCCAAACCCTGCTACCTTGATTTCAGTGTCGTCGATGGTCAGGTTCCAGCATTAGATGACGTCAGTGAAGAGAGTTGGCATAAGACCCAGCTACTTTACTTATGTACCCCTGGTAATCCTACCGGTGAAGTTCTACCGCAATCTGTGTTGCTAAAACTTATAGATCTCGCCCACCGCTATGACTTTGTTATTGTCTCAGATGAATGTTACTCCGAGATCTATCGTCTGGATGGCCAGCCACCCGCAGGCCTTTTAGCCGCAGCACGAAGCTATGGTGATGATCGCTATCAGCGCTGTCTGGCTTTTTATAGCCTCTCGAAGCGCTCGAATGCACCCGGCTTACGTTCTGGCTTTGTCGCTGGTGATGCTGAAATAATCAAAACCTATCTACGCTACCGCACCTATCACGGTTGTTCGATGTCAAATACGGTGCAGTTAGCCAGCATTGCCGCCTGGCAGGATGAGGCGCATGTGCTCGCCAATCGCCAACGCTATGACCAAAGTTTCCAACAGGTTCAGGCGGCCCTCAGCCCAACCACCGAGATTTCCATACCAAGTGCTGGATTTTATCTATGGTTACCGACACTAATAGATGATGAACAATTTGCACATGCGCTATACTCCCAGTACAACGTTATCGTGCTACCCGGAAAATACTTGGGTCGCGAGGTTGCAGGGCATAATCCAGGAGCCGGCCATGTTCGTATTGCCTTGGTTGCTTCACCGGATGAGTGTCAGGCTGCAGCCGTTAGAATTAATCAATTTATTCAAAGTCTATCAGTGTAAGGAAAAATTATGAGCTCTATACAAGACATTATTGAAGGTGCTTTCGAAGAGCGCGCCAATATCTCACCGACTAACGTAAGCAATGAGATCAAGGTCGCCGTGATGGATGCAATCCATCAGCTAGATTCAGGTAGTGCTCGTGTTGCAGAAAAAATAGACGGCGAGTGGCGTGTCAATGAATGGCTTAAAAAAGCAGTTCTACTCTCATTCCGCATCGAAGAAAATGCCATTATGTCTTCTGGCTTTGGCCAGTATTATGACAAGGTACCGGTTAAGTTCTCTGGCCAGTCTGAAGCTGAAATGGCGGCCATGGGTGTTCGTGTTGTGCCACCAGCAACCGCACGCCGTGGTGCTTACATCGCTCCTGATGTGGTGCTTATGCCTAGCTTCGTTAATATTGGCGCACGCGTAGACTCGGGCACCATGGTTGACACTTGGGCAACTGTGGGCTCCTGTGCACAAATCGGTAAAAATGTTCACCTCTCTGGCGGTGTCGGTATTGGTGGTGTTTTAGAGCCATTACAAGCCGCACCAACAATTATCGAAGACAACTGCTTTATCGGTGCACGCTCAGAAGTGGTTGAAGGCGTTATTGTTGAACAGGGTGCCGTCATCTCAATGGGTGTATACATTGGTAAGAGCACTAAGATTTACAACCGTGAAACCGGTGAAGTCAGCTACGGCCGTATCCCAGCAGGATCTGTTGTTGTCTCGGGCAACCTCCCTTCAAAAGATGGTAGCTACAGTCTTTACTGTGCTGTGATTGTGAAGCAAGTAGATGAAAAAACTCGCAGCAAGGTCGGTATCAACGAATTGCTACGCGCCATCGACTAATGTCTAAAGCAACGCTATACGGTATTAAGAACTGCGATAGCGTGCGCAAGGCACGTAAATTTTTGGAGGCCCATAAGATCGCTTATGACTTCTATGATTTACGTGCTGACGGCATCAGCCAAGCACTCATCAAAAGCTGGTGTGCAGAAGTTAATTGGGAGCTTCTGCTGAACCGTCGCAGCACCACATTCAAACAGCTTGATGCTGCCGCTAAACTTAATATTGATGAAGCGCATGCGATTCAATTAATGCATAGCCAGCCGACCTTAATCAAACGTCCAGTACTGCAATGGCATGGCACGCAAAAACACCTTATGGTGGGCTTTAATAATGCACACTATGAAAGCTTACTCGATGCCTAATGATGTGACATTGATGGCTCGCTCACAGCACCTATGGAACCAATCGTGAATAAAACTCTAGAACTCAGCCAACAACTAATTCAACGTCCCTCTGTGACTCCAAAAGATGAGGGTTGTCTCGATTTATTGGCAGAACGTCTAGCGCAGAGTGGTTTCAAACATCAGCCGCTAGCCTTTGCTGAAGTCAGTAATGCATGGATACGTAAGGGCACAGAAGCGCCTTTGTTTGTCTTTGCTGGGCATACCGATGTCGTCCCCACCGGCCCAGAAGAAAACTGGACCTACCCACCGTTTGCCGCAACCGTAGCCGAGGGTCAACTGCATGGCCGTGGTGCCGCTGATATGAAAACAGCGATTGCCGCGATGGCAGTTGCCTGTGAAACCTTCATTGCAGAATTTCCTGACCACAAAGGTTCAATCGCCTTCCTCCTCACCAGTGATGAAGAAGGTCCAGCTGTGAATGGTACGGTAAAGGTCGTTGAATACTTGCAGCAAGAAAAAATTGCGATCGATTATTGCTTAGTGGGTGAACCTTCAAGCACCGCACATGTTGGTGACACCATCAAGAACGGTCGTCGCGGCTCACTCTGTGCCCAGCTCATTATCAAAGGCAAACAAGGCCATGTTGCTTATCCTCACCTTGCGACTAATCCGATTCATCCACTGACGCAGATCTTGTCGGAGCTAGCGGCAATTGAATGGGACCAAGGTAATGACCATTTTCCAGCAACCACCTTCCAAGTATCGAATATTAATTCGGGCACGGGTGCTGAGAATGTCATTCCCGGAACCGCAGAGGCATCCTTCAATCTACGTTTCTCAACGGAGATTACAGATGCTGAGATTAGGCAGAAGATAGAGGCTGTGATTGCAAGCTACGCAGTTGAGAGCGAATTAATCTGGCGTTTGTCAGGCAATCCTTTCCTCACCGCAGAGGGTCGCTTAGTTGAGGCCTGCCAAGAGGCGATTCAGGCGGTTACAGGCCGCGATACTGAGTTATCCACTGGCGGAGGCACATCGGATGGTCGATTCATTGCACCAACGGGAGCTGAGATCGTAGAGCTGGGGGTTATTAACGCCAGCATCCACCAGATTGATGAGCATACTGATATTGCTGAGCTGAATCAGCTGACCGAGATCTATGGCGGCATTCTGCGCCAGTTACTGACTTAGAGTAATGAGCATTCAGAGGCTGGCCTAACAGCCTCTGAAACTTTGGCAGTCGCAGCGCTTAAGCGTCACCCTGCTGCCAGACATCCAAGAAGTCATGCAGATGTTTCTTATCTGAAGCCTGCAGTAAATCCTGTGCCTGCTTAATCGCATTATCATACTGTGCTGGCATCATCCGGCCACTAATCATCTCAAAGCGCAGATAGACCAAATAAGTGTTTAGCACATCCGTCTCACAGTAATGACGAATATCCTCTAGACCACCATCTTGATAGGTCTGCCAGACATCAGCGCCACTCATACCAAACTTTCCCGGGAAGCCTAACATTGTCGCCACTTCATCAAGCTTGGCGCTAGCGCGCGGTTGAAAACCGGCAAGCACATCCATGATATCGGTATGGCGCCAATGGAAACGGCTGAGATAGTTGTTATAGCGGAATGAGTTATCTTCATTACCGGTTTCCCAGTAACGTGCTGCCTGCACACCGTGCAATAACGAGCGATAATTCAATACCGGCAAATCAAAGCCACCCCCATTCCAACTCACTAGGGTTGGATTATGTTGCTCAAGCCCCTCAAAGAAACGTTGAATCAATTCTTTCTCTGACGATTCCTCTTCACCCAAGGACCAAACCTTGAGCTGTTCGTTCTTGCGAAAGACCACCGAGATCGCAACAATGCGTTGCAGATGCAAAGGTAAAAATTCACTACCTGATTTCTGAAACTGTAGATGTTGCATCGCCTTGACGACATCTTTATCAGCTAGGTCAGGGCTAAGCTTATGGATTTTTCGACCCGACACAACGTCAGGAACGGTTTCAATATCAAATACGAGTATACTCATTTAATCACTGCGACCTTTAGTAACAACAGAGTCAAAAACATACACCATGCGCAGCGCAAAAAAACATTTAAGCCGATCAAAAAACCCAGCTTTTACGGCGCTGCTGCGATGTGGAAATTAGTCTCGTATGCTAACAGTTAAAGCCACAGAACTGCAATTCAATAGCGATCCGCTGTCCTCTTCAGAAGTGTCTCAAAGTTATCCTTTTTCACTGCCGCAGGCTGAGCATGCCTGCCAACAACTGTTACTCGCAAGCCAAGTAAGCCAACGCTGGCAGCAGCAGGATAACTTTCATATTGCTGAGCTTGGTTTTTCTACTGGCATCACCTTTCTGACTACTGCAAAACTCTGGCAACAAGAAAACAAGGGGAAGCAATTAGTCTTCAGCAGCATTGAAGCAGAGCCCATTGCTATTGATCAGTTACGTCAGCTCTACCAACAGCTTGGCCTCTCCTCAGTATGTGCTGAGCAGTTGTTAGCAGAGTATCCAGATCGATTGCAGGGCCAACACCGAATACATTTTGCTGCGGCTAATATTAAGCTCGATTTATATTGGGGTGATGTTACAGAAGTCATCAGCGAATTGGAGTTTAGTGCTGATGCTTGGATCTTAGGGGCTAGGCATCCATCTCAAGCAATGCTGCCCTATAGTGCGGCGCTTAGTGATGGACTCTTTCGCCTCACCGCCACTGCTGGCTATCTAGCAGGCATCACTCAAGGTGATGATAGTCTAAGGCAACAATCAGAGCTCAATTTACAAGCGGCTGGCTTTGAAATTGAAGCCAAGATCAGCCACAATTCTGAGGATCAAGCTGATCAACAGCCTATTCTCATCGGCGTTAAAGCCAGACAAAAAGATACGCCGAGTTTCACCTTAAAAGACAAGAGTTGGTTACACGCTCAGGCCCATGCTAAGCACGCTAGCAAAACGAAGACCGCCTTAATTATTGGCGCAGGATTAAGTGGCTTCTGTACCGCTGCTGCACTCAAAAAACGTGGTTGGCAGGTACGCATTGTTGATCGTAATAAGGCGCCCGCAATGGCTGGCTCTGGCAATCAGAATGCTATATTAATGCCACGTTTAAGCGTTGATCATGATGCACAATCACAGCTGACGCTGCTTGGCTTTGAATACAGTCTCAGATTTTTAAACCATCTAAAGGCTCAGTTCCCCGAGTTAAAGTGGGATGCCTGCGGTGTCATTCAGGTCGCACGTGACGCCAAACAATGGCAACGCATGCAACGTTTATATGAACAGGAAGCGATCCCTGAGTCCTTACTTTGCAGAGTCTCCAAAGAGCAGGCCAGCGACTATAGCCACTGCGCTATAACAGAACCTGCCTGGTGGATTGCAAAGGCTGGCTGGACGATACCAGCACAGATTTGTAGCCTCTTGCAGCAGCAATATGACATCGAATTTATTGCCAATACTGAAATCGTCTCACTGCAATATAACGACGATACTGAGAATAAACAGTGGCTGGCAAAACCCAGTGGCAACCAAGCGGCTTTATCTGCTGATGTGGTTATCCTTGCGAATGCCGAGCATGCTAATCAATTCGTGCAAACTGAATGGTGTCCTCTGAGTCCAAAGCGAGGACAAATAAGCCTGATCCCAAGTCAGAGCTTCAGCCAACATCCGCAATGCATACTCTGTTCGGATGTCTATCTGACACCAGAGATCGACAACAGCTATGTCTTAGGGGCTAGCTTTATTAGTGATGATACGGCCACTGATATCAGGGCGTCTGAGCATGCTGACAATTTCATCAAGCTAGAGAAGATGCTAGGGACCTTAGCTGATAAAGATAAGAGTAATCTCGGTGGACGTGCGGCTATTCGTGCAGTCAGCCCTGACCGCCTACCTATTGTCGGCGCCGTCGCCGACTCTGCACGCTTTAGACAGCTGTATGAACGCGCTGCCTTAGGTGACACCCGTCAGGATTATGCTGCGGCTCAATATTATGATGGGCTTTATTTAAACACTGCTTTCGGCTCACGCGGTCTCGCTTGGATTCCATTATGCAGTGAGGCCTTGGCAAGTGAGATCAGTGCTCAGCCAAACCCCTTAAACCGAAGCCTAAGGCAGGCCGTTCATCCGAGTCGCTTTCTCATGCGCGCATTACAGCAGTTACTTAACAAGTGACTCCACTTGCGCGCAGAATAGGCTATTTAGGGTTGAATAATCCCGTCGAAATATAACGATCACCGCGATCACAGATGATGCTAACAATCACCGCATTCTCGACCTGCTCTGACAGGCGCAGGGCGGCATGTAAGGCACCGCCGGCTGAAATACCACAGAATATGCCTTCTTTCTGTCCTAATTTGATTGTCATCGCATCAGCATCTGCACGTGAGACTGTCATAATCTGATCCACTTTAGATTCATCAAAAATACCGGGTTCATAGGCTTTCGCCCATTTTCGGATACCCGGTATTGCAGAGCCTTCCTCAGGATAAACACCAACAATCTGTATATCTGGATTTTGCTCATGCAGATAACGACCGGTCCCCATAACGGTGCCAGTCGTGCCCATGGAACTCACAAAATGAGTGACCTTGCCTTCGGTATCTTTCCAGATCTCTGGGCCCATCGTCCGGTAATGGGCTTCTGAATTATCAGGATTGGCAAATTGGTCGAGGACTCGACCCTTACCAGCAGCTTGCATCTTCAGAGCAACATCACGTGCACCCTCCATGCCTTCCTGCTCACTAACAATGATCAACTCCGCACCATATGCTGCCATCGCCGCACGCCGCTCCATGGTCATATTTGCAGGCATCACTAAGATCATGCGATAACCCTGTGCGGCTGCTGCCATCGCCAAGGCAATACCAGTGTTGCCACTGGTCGCTTCAATCAAAGTATCGCCAGGAGAGATCTCACCGCGAGCTGCTGCCGCTTGAATCATATATAAAGCCGGTCGATCCTTGACCGATCCAGCGGGATTATTACCTTCAAGCTTGAGTAAAATCGTATTCGAAGGGTTGGGATTTAGAAACTGTAATCGCACCAGTGGTGTATTACCGACAAAATCCGCTAAGGTTTTAGTTTTCATTATGGTTTCTCTTCAGCAAACAGTAGAACATGGGCAACCGCATAAGCGCGCTCATCAGAAATACTTAACAAACTGGTGCCACGAGTTGCTGGCAGTCGTTGCTGGCATGCCTCACTAAAATGTAACAAGGGCTGGCCTAAATCAGTATGACTAACGTAGATATCTTGCCAACCGATTGAGCGACCGATACCCACACCTAATGCCTTCGATGCAGCCTCTTTCACAGCGAAGCGTTTGGCTAGAAATGCCGCTTTATTTTTCTGCTCATAGAATGCACTTAATTCGTCGACATGTAATATTTTTTCTGCAAATCGATCACCCTGCTTTGCAAGCAAGGCATCAATACGTGACACCTCAACAATATCAATGCCTGAGCCTAGTGGTTTCACTAAACCTCTCCATCCATAGCGGCACGCATGCGTAAGATGGCGCCTTCAAGACCCATAAACAGTGCATCAGCAATAATAGAATGACCTATGTTCAACTCATTCATGCCCGGAATAACAGCAATCTCACGGACATTGCTGACATTCAATCCATGCCCAGCATTAACAATCAGACCTAGCTTAAGCGCATGTTGTGTCGCCTCATCAATGCGCTGTAATTCCTCAGCTCTATGCTCTTCAGGTAAATCGGCATAGTGACCGGTGTGTAACTCAATAATAGGGGCAGCAATTTCTGCAGCCGCATCAATCACTTTTTTGTTTGCTTCGATGAATAAAGACACTTGTATGTCATGCTCACTCAAGGCGGTGACGAGATCACGCATACGAGAGAGATGACCCAAAACATCTAAGCCCCCTTCCGTGGTCAGTTCTTCACGACGCTCAGGGACAATACAGCAGTAATCCGGCTTCACCTTAATCGCAATACTTTGCATCTCGGCTGTCGCCGCCATTTCTAAGTTCATGCTGCTTTGAATGACTTGTCGTGAGGCGTAGACATCGGCATCCTGAATGTGACGGCGATCCTCACGCAGATGCATGGTGATGCCATCAGCACCTGCCACCTCTGATATACGAATAGCCTCCTGTAGATCAGGATAAGGAGTGCCTCTTACTTGGCGCAGTGTGGTGACGTGATCCAAATTCACGCCTAAACGGACTTGCTTATTTTGCACTTAATTCACCTTAAACAATTGTCGAGTGAGCACCGGTTTACCACGTAAATAAAATTCGAGTAAACCGCGTAAAAAACGCTTCATCGCGGGTAAGTTTTCTGTTTGAAAGTCAGCTGCGGCCATAGCCAATAAGGTGCATCCTCTGATGCTATCCCAGTGTTGACTGGAGGCAGCGCATAGCACTGGACCCGCATCAGGCACATAACGATAATCTCGCTCAGCAGCAACTGCTAAATTATTTTGATAATCAAAATCTAATTGCAGCGGATGACCAATAATCCCTAGCAGCTCCAGTTCAAAGAGTCGCAAACAGCTTTCATCATTTGGAGATTTTAGCATCTTCTCCAGCGTTAGCTCATATAAATCAAAGAGTTCCGGAGCAGGACTGTGCTCAGGAACAAGCCGTAAGAGGAGTTCATGGATATACAAACATTGGACGTGACTGCGGAAATTGCGGGTGTATTTAGAATGCTCTAGCTCAATCTTATTCAAACTCAGCAGACTGCCCTTGCCAGACCAGGTCAGATAACACTTGATCAGAGGCTGAATCATATTGCCGTTCTTTTTCTTCGATGCACGGCTGATCAGATGCACCACACCATGATCTGCCGTCAATGCATAGACCAAGAGGCTAGTCTCACGATAAGCACGTGTATGTAAGATATAAGCAGGCTCTAGATCAACTCGCATTATTGCTTCGGTTACTTCTCGTATTCAGCGACGACCTGTGGATTATTCTGCCAGTCCTTCTTCACTTTAATCCACAGCTTTAAATTAACTTTGCTTTCCATACTACGTTCAATCGCAACCCGAGCACCGGCACCAATCTTCTTCAACATCTCACCACGATGACCGATGAAGATCCCTTTTTGAGACTCTTTTTCAACCCAAACAGCGGCTTCGATATGCACCATTCCGGGTTGCTCATCAACCGATTCAACATCAATATGTGTGGCGTAAGGTAGCTCAGCTCCGAGATGAACAAAGACCGACTCGCGGATTAACTCTGCCATAATAAAGCGCATATCTCTGTCGGTGACGTATTCTTCTGGATAGAAAAACTCAGACTGCGGTAAGTAGCGCTCGCTGGAGCTTAGTAAGGCCGAAATGTTGTCTCTTTTTAAAGCGGAGATCGGCACGATTTCAGCAAAATCATACTTTTTCGACAGCGCCGATAAAATCGGGAAGAGCTGGTCACGCTTGGTTAGCTGATCAATTTTGTTGATCACCAATATCACCGGGCAATCGACATCTTTCAACGAACGTAAAATATTATCTTCTTCACTAGTCCAGGCTTTGCAATCGACTAGCCATAAAATTAGATTCACATCATGCAGTACATTCAATGCGTTTTTATTGAGTATGCGATTGAGTAGCTTTTTACCGCCAAGGTGAATACCGGGAGTATCAACAAAAACAAACTGTGACTTTTTCTCACTACGCACACCGAGGATACGATGTCGTGTCGTCTGTGGCTTATAGCTGACCGAAGAAACCTTAGTTTCAATGAAGTGATTAAACAAAGTCGACTTACCTGCATTCGGACGACCAATAATAGCGACATAGCCGCAACGTGTACTCATTTTCCAGAGGCCTCAGAATGTAACTGTTCAATCATTAATGCCGCAGCAGCTTGCTCAGCCTTCTTTTTACTTTTACCTTCACTTTCTGTACGTAAATTCAATTTTGCAATCTTACATTCAATATGAAAAGTTTTATCATTAGCCTCACCTCTCTCAGACAGCGTCTCATATGCAGGCACTGCAATCTGAAGACCTTGTAGATACTCTTGTAGTCGCGTCTTAGGGTCTTTTAAGCTCTGCGTATCCGGCAAGTTCTGTAGCTGCTCAGCGTAGATACGCTGGACAAAATCAAAGGCATAATCAAAGTCCTTTAGCCGATAAACAGCGGCAATAGCTGCCTCAACGGCATCTGCAAGAATAGAGTCGCGCTTATGGCCACCGGTCTTACGTTCTCCGGCACCGAGAAGGATGACCTCACTCAATTTATGGTCTGTTGCTATTTCAGTGAGTGCTCGCTTACACACCAAGTGTGCACGCAAACGACTTAAATCGCCTTCATCGCACTCTGGAAACCTTTCAAACAATATGCGACTCATCGTTAAACCGAGCACTGCATCACCCAAGAATTCTAAGCGTTCATTATTTTTCTTAGCGGCACTTCGATGCGTCATCGCCTCTCGGAAAATATCCGATTGTGTAATCTCATCAGGGAGTGCGAAAAGCTTCTTAAAGACAGTGTCAGTCACGATTAAACCAGATGCTCCTTAGTGAATACTATTGCCGATACGACTGGCTGCGAATTCACCACTGGCAAAGTCCCAGTTCATCCATACCAAGAATGCCTTACCAACCAGATTAGCCTCAGGCACCATGCCCCAAACACGACTATCATTACTGTTATCGCGGTTATCACCCATCATGAAATAATGCCCCTCAGGCACCAGCCAGGAGCCTTCACGTGGATTGTAATGCGGCACCACTAAGATCGAGTGGTCAACAGTCGTTAATGACTCAACATTATGTGCTGCACCATTCATCGCAGCATCTCGCCCTTTACCGGCATAAACCCCTAAACGTTGCTGCGGTATCAGCTGACCATTGATAGTCAGCTGCTTGTTGTAATATTCAATACGATCACCCGGCAAGCCAATCACACGCTTGATGTAATCCAACTTCGGATTTTGTGGGTAACGGAAAACCATGACATCACCACGCTCAGGTGAAGACACTGAGAGAATCTTTTTATGCGTCACCGGCAGACGCACCCCATAAGCAAACTTATTCACCAGAATGAAGTCACCATGAAGCAGGGTTGGCATCATTGAGCCAGAAGGAATACGGAAGGGCTCAGCAACAAATGAACGCAGGATCAGTACAATAATTAGCACTGGGAAAAATGATCGCGAATAATCCACATACCACGGCTCAACGCTGAGCTTTTTTTCATGCCTAGTGGGCCGTAACCAATAGCGGTCAATTAAGACAACAACCCCACTGACTAGCGTAGCCAACAGCAACACCAGCTCAAGATCAAAATACTGAAAGATTGAATTCATCAAAAACCCGTCATTTTAAGGTCAATTAAGGTTTTCGAGTATAGCGGTTTGCAGCAAGCTCTTCGCCTTATTTTAGGTTGAGATGTTACAAAAACAGCCTATTAACCTAGCCTGCCTAGCTGTAGGACCTCGCAATTTAAGATCAGTCATCATGCCAAGCGCATAAAATAAGTTAATACAGTGGGATTAAAAAATATTGGTAAGGAAAGAATGAAACATGGATGTCATGAATGGTCGGGATGAGAGGATTTGAACCTCTGACCACCGCAACCCCATTGCGGTGCGCTACCAGACTGCGCCACACCCCGATTAAATTTAATTATATCGAGATGACTCAGGCTTGCACGGCCGCAGCACCAGCAAAACTAGGAAAAGCTAGGGATTGTGGTTGAGTAGCTGCAGTAGGTCTTCTAATTCGTCACGAATGTCTTCAAAACCCTGTTGCTTGGCTTCGTTATTTTCGCTGCTCTCACTGAGCTTTTGACGGGCACCACCAATGGTGTAGCCCTGCTCGTATAATAAACTACGGATTTCACGGATCAAAACCACGTCATGTCGCTGATAGTAACGACGGTTACCACGTCGCTTAACCGGACTTAGAGTAGGAAATTCCTGCTCCCAATAACGCAGTACATGCGGTTTTACGATGCAAAGTTCGCTGACTTCACCAATCGTAAAATACCGTTTTGACGGTATCTCTGGGAGTTCCTTATTATTGCTGGCTTCCAGCATATTCCTCTACTCGTGATTTTAATTTTTGCCCGGGTCGAAAGGTAACGACTCGACGAGCGGTAATCGGTATTTCTTCACCCGTCTTAGGGTTGCGGCCGGGTCGCTGATTCTTGTCACGAAGCACAAAGTTACCAAAGCCTGATAATTTTACCTCTTCCCCTTCCTCAAGGGCAAGGCGCACTTCTTCAAAGAAGGCTTCAACCAACTCTTTCGCTTCTCGTTTATTTAAACCGAGCTCTTCAAATAAGCTCTCGGCCATGTCTGCTTTAGTCAACGCCATGATAATATTAGTTTCTTAGCTCTGCGTTACATTTATCTTGCAGCTCAGTCACTATTTTCGCCACACTTTCTTCTATTTGTTTGTCAGTTAGAGTGGCGGAAAAATCCTGTAAAATCAAGCTCAAAGAGATACTTTTTTGACTTGCAGGTACGCCCTGACCTTGGTAGATGGAGAACACTTCAAACTGTATCAAATTGACCATATCAAGCCCAGAAATGACGTCTAATAGGCTTTGCACCGACAACTCCTCATCCACAAGGAGTGATAAATCCCGGCTTACAGTAGGGTATTTCGACCAGCTGGAAAAGACACTGCGGGCCGCTTTAAATAATTCAGCTGACCACTCGAATTCAAAAACAATCACCTCGCGCTCAGACATGTTGAACTGATTAGCGACTTCGGGATGTAAAACACCGAGGCTACCAATGACTTTTTCATCGCATAAGATCGCAAGCGTCTTACCCGGATGCAGGCCTTGTTTTTGAGTGGATTGAAAACCTATGCGTGATAAAACACCCAGCTCTTCAAAAATACTCTCAAGATCCCCTTTGACATCATAAAAGTCGAGATTTCGGCTGGTTTGCGACCATTGTCGAGGCTCAGCCTCACCAACGACCAAGCCGGCAACGACGTCACAGTGACTAACCCCTTGTGCATGAGGGAGGTATTTACGGCCTAACTCAACAAAGCGAATACTGCTTTGCTGGCGTTTAAGGTTATAGCTCGCTGCGACACATAATCCTGGCCAGACACTGGTGCGCATGGTCGATAGATCAGTCGAGATAGGATTAGCCAGGGCTTTACCAGCCTCTGCAGAAAAGACTTGAGCATATTCAGCTTCAATAAAGCTGAAGGTAACTGCTTCGTTATAGCCCATAGCAGCCAATTCTTGGCGTAAGCGATAAGCACTTTGATTGGTCTTTGCCGCGGCTAATATCGCATTAGCATCGGTGGCTAGTGCGGCAACGGGTATTTGGTCGTAACCTATCAAGCGTGCAATTTCTTCAATCAAGTCGACTTCTATCGATAGATCAAACCGATAACTCGGTGCGGTCACGGTCAAACCTGTTGCGGAGTCTTGCTGCACTTCACAGTGCAGACCGAGAAACATTTTTTCGACCTGATCGCGGGTTAATTCAACACCTAAGCGTTGCTCTGCGCGTTGCACATCCAAACTGATCTGGTGGCGCGGCGGCATGCTCGGCAAGTCTAGCGCTTCACTCTTCAGACCGGCATGACCGCCGGCCAGTTGTTGTATCAATGCTGTCGCACGATCCAAGGCTATCGGCGCTAGCTGCGGATCTACACCGCGTTCAAAGCGATGTGAGGATTCGGTATGCAAACCAAACATGCGTGCCTTACCGGCGATCTTAATAGGATCAAAGAAGGCACTCTCTAAGAAGATTTGACCACTGCCGCGCTGCACGGCTGAGTCCAGCCCTCCCATAATACCGGCCAGAGCCAAGGCCTTATCAGCATCAGCAATAACTAACTGGTCTGACTTCAAACTAATCGGATTACCATCGAGTAAGGTTAATTTCTCGGCATCACGCGCATAACGCACCTCAATATCTGGCGTTAGTGTCTCCAGATCAAAGGCATGCATCGGCTGACCCAGTTCTAACATGACGTAGTTACAGACATCGACAACGACATTAATGCTACGTATACCGCCGCGGCGTAATCGTTCACTCATCCACATCGGTGTTTCAGCACTGACATCAACATCACTGATGACACGACCACAGTAACGCGGACAGGCATCTTTTGCGCTGACCTTAACGTTGAGCTGAGTGATCTCTGCTACTTCATTAACAGTCGACTCAGGCATCTCACTCAAAGCGACTTGGTAGAGCGCAGAGACTTCACGGGCAACGCCTAAGATACTCAGGCAGTCGGCACGGTTTGGCGTTAAATCAATATCAAAAATTTGGTCATTGAGTGCTAAGGCCTGATGCAATGACTGACCCAGTGTTAAATCACTGGCTAATTCTAAGATGCCCTCAGCCTCATCAGCCAAGGCTAACTCAGCTAAGGAACAGAGCATGCCATTTGAGGCGACACCACGCAGCTCAGCGGCCTTAATCTCTAAGCCGTTAGGCAAGATAGTGCCAACAGTGGCCAGCGCCACCGTTAAGCCTAGGCGCGCATTAGCAGCACCACAGACCACTTGCTGCAACTCAGCCGTGCCAATATTAAGACTACAGACCTGCAGTTTGTCGGCATCAGGATGACGTTCAATCGCATCAATGCGTGCGACGACAACGCCATCAAGTGCAGCTGCGGCACCTTCAATACCATCGAGCTCAAGACCGGCCATGGTTAAGGCCTGACCAAGTTCTTCAGTCGTTGCCTCTGGGTTGGCCCATTCTCTCAGCCATTGTTCACTGATTTTCATTCGCCCTAACCTCGCTCGCTAAACTGTTGTAGAAAACGCAGGTCGTTTTCATAGAACATTCTTAAATCGCGCACGCCGTAATAAAGCATGGCTAAACGCTCAACACCTAAGCCAAAGGCAAAGCCAGAAAACTTATTATTATCGATACCTACTTTGTCGAAGACATTAGGGTGCACCATGCCGCAGCCCATCACTTCTAACCAGGTTGCCTTGCCATCTTTATCACGCCACTCAATATCAACCTCAGCAGAGGGTTCAGTAAAGGGGAAATAAGAAGGTCGAAAGCGAATCCCTAATTGATCGTTATCAAAGAAGGTATGTAGAAATTCAATCACTAAACCCTTGAGCTGTGCAAAGTTGACATCAGGGTCAACACAAAGCCCTTCAACCTGATGGAACATCGGGCTATGGGTAACATCTGAATCACAGCGATAGACGCGACCCGGGGCAATAATACGGATTGGCGGCGCCTGCTCTTGCATGGTTCTAATCTGCACGGAAGAGGTATGCGTGCGCAGCAGTAAACCGTCATCGAAGTAGAAGGTGTCGTGCATTGCCCGTGCCGGATGATGCTCAGGGATATTCAGCGCTTCAAAATTATGGAAGTCATCTTCAATTTCTGGGCCATCGGCAACACTAAAGCCATAGTTAGCGAAAATGTTTTGGATGCGCTGTAGCGTTATCGATACAGGATGCAGACTGCCACGGCTAGAACGCCTGCCCGGCAAGGTGACGTCAATCGCCTCACTCGCTAGCTTGGCCGCAATGGCCTCGGCTTGCAGTGTTTTACCGCGTGCTTCAAGCAGTGCTTGAATGGCCTGTTTAACCTGATTGATACGCTGACCGGCAGACTTACGCTCTGCAGCGGGTAGTTTGCCTAGCGTTTTCAACTGTTCCGTGACAACACCCTTTTTGCCCAAATAATGGACACGGGTCTCGTCTAGGAGCTTCAGATTATCGGTCGCTGTGATTTGCTCACTAGCGGTTTGCAAAAGCTGGTCTAATTCACTCATATCAGGCCTAAGCTAAGGGATGCTGGATCGACTGGCAAGCCCTACAGTCATAAATAACTAAATTAAGCCGGCGCAAACAAAAAAGGGAAAGGTCGAAACCTTTCCCTTAATTGACTGCATCGGCTTCGATTGATCTTACAGTTGAGCTTTTGCGCGCTCAGCTAATTGACCAAAGGCGCTGATGTCATGCACCGCTAATTCAGCAAGCATTTTACGATCAACTTCAATCGATGCTTTATTCAAGCCATCAATCAAACGACTGTATGAAATATCAAACTGACGTGCCGCTGCATTAATACGTGCAATCCACAGCGAGCGGAATTGTCTCTTACGCTGGCGACGGTCACGATAAGCATACTGACCCGCTTTGGTTACAGCCTGCGTTGCTACGCGATAGATGTTTTTACGTGCGCCGTAATAACCCTTAGCTTTAGCTAAGACTTTCTTATGACGCGCATGTGCGGTTACGCCGCGTTTTACCCTAGACATTTATGCTTTCCTCTCTATTAGCTGTACGGAAGCATACGGCGGACCATCGGAGTATCGACGTCCGCAACTACTTCGCTGGCACGTAGATGACGCTTACGCTTAGTACTCTTCTTCGTCAAAATATGACGACGATGAGACTGGCCACACTTGTACTTTCCAGTTGCTGTTTTCTTGAAGCGCTTCGCAGCACCACGGTTTGTCTTCATTTTTGGCATAAGTTACCAATCCTATATAGATAAACTGCTATTTTTTCTTTTTCGATGGAGCCAGTATCATCACCAGCTGCCTACCTTCTAACTTCGGACGCTGTTCAACGTCACCATAATCTTCCAAGTCTTTCTCAACTCGTTCTAAAAGCTTTGCACCTAACTGCTGATGCTGCATCTCACGACCACGGTAGCGGATCGTGATTTTAGTCTTATCACCTTCTTCTAAGAAATTAATCAACTTCTTCAACTTGACCTTATAGTCACCGTCTTCAGTTGATGGTCGAAACTTAATTTCTTTGACCTGAATCTGTTTCTGCTTCTTTTTCGCCTGATGCGATTGTTTCTTCTGCTCAAACCTATATTTACCATAGTCCATCACTCGACAGACTGGCGGCTCGGCATTGGGACTGATTTCAACCAGGTCCAAATTCGCTTCGGTGGATATTTTTAAAGCCTCGTCGGTTGTTACAATTCCGACATTTTCGCCGTCAGCATTAATCAAGCGTACTTCAGCATTGACGATTGCCGCATTTAAGCGAACGTTTTTCGACGAACTAATAAGCCTATCCCCATATTAAATTAACGCTGTATGCCGCTTTCACTAAGGAAACAACTGCCTCAGAGCCTGTAAATCAACAGAACCCTTATCTTCCCCTTTGAGCGTACGTACAGCGACAGTTTGCGTCTCTACCTCACGATCACCTATGACCAACTGAAGCGGAACACGCTGAATTGTGTGCTCGCGAATCTTACGGCCTATTTTCTCATTTCTCAAGTCAATAATAACCCGAAGACCTTCCTCTTGAAGGATTTTTTGCACTTTTTTGGCATATTCAGCCTGCGCATCGGTAATATTCAAGATTACAGCCTGTACTGGCGCCAACCACAAGGGGAAGTTACCGCCATGATGCTCAATCAAAATACCGATGAATCGTTCTAAGGAACCGAGGATGGCACGGTGAATCATCACCGGCACTTCACGATTGCCTGCTTCACTAATATAGCTGGCATCGAGACGCCCAGGCATCGAGAAATCGACCTGAATAGTGCCACATTGCCAGGTGCGATCTAAACTATCGCGCAGTGTGAATTCAATCTTAGGGCCATAAAAGGCACCCTCACCGGGCTGTAACTTATACGCCAGCCCTTTATTCTCTAGGGCGACTTTAAGGCCCTCTTCAGCCTTATCCCAGGCCTCGTCTGAACCAACACGCTGTTCTGGGCGAGTCGATAAGGCGAGTTCAATGTTTTCAAAGCCAAATTCGGCATAAACCGCGAAGGTTAAATCAATCAAGGCGGCCACTTCTGACTGCAACTGGTTTTCAGTACAGAAGATATGCGCATCATCTTGCACAAAACGGCGTGCCCGCATCAAACCATGCAGGGTGCCTGAAGGCTCATTACGGTGCACAATACCAAATTCAGAGAGCCGATAAGGCAGATCACGGTAACTCTTCAGGCCTTGATTAAAAATCTGCACATGGCCCGGACAGTTCATCGGCTTGACGGCATAATCACGATTTTCAGAGCTAGTCGTGAAAATCATGTCACCAAATTTATCCCAGTGACCCGATCGCTCCCAGAGGCTGCGATCCAAAACCTGAGGTGTATGCACCTCATGGTAATCATGCTGATCTAACTGCTTACGAATATAACCCTCGACGAGACGGTACAACTGCCAACCACGGTCATGCCAAAAGACCATTCCCGGGGCCTCTTCTTGAAAGTGGAACAAATCCAGTTGTTTGCCAAGGCGGCGATGATCACGCTTCTCTGCTTCTTCAATACGCGTGAGGTACGCCTTGAGCTGCTTCTTATCAGCCCATGCCGTGCCGTAGATGCGCTGCAGCATCTTGTTGTCTGAATCTCCGCGCCAGTAGGCACCTGCCAACTTAGTCAGCTTAAACGCGCGTAGGTGGCGTGTGTTAGGCACATGTGGGCCACGACACATATCGGTATATTCTTCATGCTGATAGAGCGCGACAATCTCACCATCGGGGATGGCACTGGCAATCTCTACTTTGTAATCTTCGTTACGCGCCTTGAAGGCAGCAATCGCATCATCGCGTGAAACCACGCTGCGGATAACGTCATAATCTTGTTTGATTAAATCTTGGATGCGTTTTTCTATCGCTAATAAGTCTTCTGGCGTGAAGCTGTGCTCACAATCGATATCATAATAAAAACCATTATCGACCACAGGACCAATCGCCATCTTTGCTTGAGGGTACATTTGCTTAACCGCATGCCCAATAAGGTGTGCGAATGAGTGGCGGATAATCTCCACTCCTGCCTCATCTTTGCTGGTGATAATAGCGAGTGTAGCGTCCTCTTCGATGACAACACAGGCGTCAACAAGCTCACCATTAACACGGCCGGCAAGGGTGGCTTTAGCTAAACCCGGGCCGATCGACTGCGCTACTTCAGCGACAGTAACAGGGGCGTCAAACGATTTGATAGTGCCATCGGGCAATGTAATTTGCGGCATATTGTCTCCAGTGGTGACCGATACCAAGGGCCACTTGAATAAGTAACAAGTATAAAAACAATAATACCACTCAGCGATCGGCAAAGCCGTCGGCCTAAGTGGTAGGCGCGATTGGATTCGAACCAACGACCCCCACCATGTCAAGGTGGTGCTCTAACCAACTGAGCTACGCGCCTTCAATACTCACCGTTGACTACGAATGTAATCAAACGGGCTGGGGAAATTAGCACAATTACGAAGGTTTTTATAGTGACCGCAGCGAACAAATGCTTGTTTGCGTCACTAATGACAACAAAACCCAGCAGCCGCCTGACTCAGGACGCGTCGCTGGCCTTGGCAATAGCGCTGGCGAATGCCAGTGCTATTGCGATTATTACACTGCGTGAAACGACTTAAGCAGACGCCACTCTAT
>TARA_B110000879_G_scaffold146609_1_pt1 | contig 25733 bp, 24 predicted proteins | sample TARA_B110000879 | Tara Oceans TARA_B110000879 (sample SAMEA4398094) | marine metagenome | biome: Polar Biome; feature: [SRF] surface water layer (ENVO:00010504); material: water (ENVO:00002006), including particulate matter (ENVO:01000060) such as... | depth 5 m
ATAGATCCTTGTATCATATAGAGGTGTTCTATGAGCATAGCTAAATCCTTCCAAATTAAAGAGAATAAATAGACAGACAAATAGAGGTCTCATGCTAGAAAACGGAGCAGACATCAGATTTATCCAGCAACAGCTAGGACATGCCTCAATAGAAACCACCCAAATCTATACCGCAACCCACCCAGCAAAGCTACGTTGAAAACCTTTACCAAATAGAAATAATAAACTATACTATTCCCATGAATGAACGAATCACTATCGAACCAGGCAAGAGAAGTGGACAACCTTGCATCCGTGGAATGCGGATAACAGTCAAGGATGTGCTCGAATACTTAGCAGGTGGCATGAGCCGTCAAGAGATCCTCGAAGACTTCCCAAACCTCGAAAATGAGGACATTACTGCATGCCTTGATTACGCAGCTCATAGAGAAGAACACCTCAGACCAATCGCAGTGTGAAGCTCCTCTTAGACCAAAACCTTTCGCCCCGACTAGTCCAGAAACTAAACACAGATCTTGACAGTATTGTTCATGTCGATGACCTGGATATGAGCGAAGCCTCAGACGTTGTGATCTGGGATTATGCCAAAGACAATGGCTTTGTCATCGTGACAAAAGATAAAGATTTTTTAGAGCGGAGTGCCCTCCTAGGACACCCACCGAAAATCATTCACCTCAGGCTAGGAAACTGTTCTGTGCAGGAAATAGTGGATCTCTTAGCGAGTCAATCAAGCCAGATGAAAGCTTTTGATAAGCAGACCTCACGACCTTACATGCTCTTACCGTAGTGTCTTTAAATCGCGCGCGTGCTTTACTTATTTATTAGCTGCTTATCTTCATGAAAAAGCATGAATAAAAGCATGAAGACAAATAAAAGCATGAAGACAGACAAACTATGAAGAAGCTATATAGATAGATCTTTGTATCATATAGAGGTGTTCTATGAGGATAGCTAAATCTCTTCCAAATCCACCCCCCGCAGCCTTCCGCCGTGCAGAGTGTTCCGGGACCCTTCGTTCCTAAGACACCCACCACACACTGCCCAGCTCCTACCCTCCCAAAAAGCCCAGCACTCCGCCTTACCAAAATAATTCAAACTAATTAGTCACACAGATAAATCCATCATTGAGCTATGGTCTGCACACGATATAATAAACCCATGCCAGAATTGACCTTTCTAAACTGGGACCAACCCCTGCTCACAAAAATCGTAAAGCATCTACTATCGCTCAAGGGTGATGTGGTGGATAAAATAGTCATCGTCCCCACCGTCCAGTCTGGCAGACAGCTCAGAAAGGCACTAGCAGAAGCCGGCATGGGTCTCACTCCCAGAGTAGTAACGCCCGAGATCCTGCTCCCCACCAGAAACCCTGGGACCCGCGCTGCAGACTTCGCTGCCTGGACAGATGTTCTTCTAAATTTAAATCTAGACGAGGCCCGCGGCCTGTTTCCAAAAGACCCACCAGCGGGTGTCATCCACAGTTTCCGCTGGGCATTTAATGTCGCCAAGCAGCTCGGCGAGCTCCAGCAGACACTGCGTGATAATGGCAAAACATTCCAAGAAATAAGCCGCAGGAGTATCGAATCTGAACGCTGGGCAGATCTCGCCAAGCTCGGGGAACGCGTCACGAAGACACAACGTAATTGGCGCATCAAGCATAATGATGCCGATGCACTAGAAACCATCCCTGCGGACAAACAGCTCATCATCGCCGGTGTCTGTGACATTTCTCCGCTCGCCATCGCTCGACTAGAAAATCTGTTAGAGTCTAATGTTTCTATCGAGATCATCGTCCACGCGCCAGAGAGCCACCGTGTGCATTTTGATCAATGGGGCAGGCCACTAAGTGACTACTGGAGCCACTGCGAGCTACCTCTTTCTGCATGGAAGAAGAACGTAACCATCGCCGAGAATCCGTCACTCGCAGCTCAGCACATCGTCAGTGAAATCTCAGCTAATGAACTCATCCCAGAACAAATCACACTAGGACTATGTGATCGTGACATGGTCCTCTCCATGCAGCAGGAGTTCGCCACCGCAGGCTGGATCATCTATGATCCAGAAGGCACCAGTGTCCGTTCTAGCAGCCTCGTTCTTTTCTTAACAGCACTCGGAGAATGGCTCAGCACCAATACGGGAAAACCGATCAGTGCCTTTGCTAAGCTGATTCGCTTACCTGAAATGGAAGCATTCTTGCCACAAGAAACCGATCGCTACACCCTCACTCGCGAATTAGATCAGTGTCTTGAGAAACGACTACCACTTGATGGCACCGAGCTAGATCAGTACCTCCAGACAACCAAATCTGATCACTACCCTCAACTCAAAAAGTGCCTACATCATTTCCTAACAGAAACAGAAAAGATGCTCAGTGGCAACAAGATCAAAGGACTTCGAGGCTGGATCGCCAGACTATTGAACCGCACCCACAAAGATATCGCCGCGCTGCTCGTGGATGACATCGCGGAGATCATGGATACTCTAGAAAGCATTGAGAAGCATTCCAGCAAGGGCGGGATGGACATCACTCAGGCCCTAGAGATCCTAACAGAAATAATCTCTAATAAAAAAAGCTATCAAGACACAGCCGGCAGCGTGAGTGATCTCCTCGGCTGGATGGAGCTTATCTACGAGGACGCTCCGGAGCTTTTCCTCACCGGCCTGCATGAAGGACACGTCCCAGAGTTCAGTGGTGACGATCCATTCCTGCCAGATAGCTTTCGCGAAATGCTAGGCATGGATAGCGGAGAGATCCACTACGCCCGCGATAGTTATCTCTTCCAGTCACTCATCGAAAGCAGAGAAAACGTCCGGATCATCCTCAGTAAACTCAGCGAAAGCAATGAACCCAAAACCCCATCCCGACTTCTACTACGCACCACAGGAAAAGACCTCGCCGAGCGTGTTCAGGCATTCTTCGGTGACCCACAGCTAGAGTCTAAGAACCCCAGCGCGTGGCAGCGAGACTGGCAGCTTACTATCCCAGAAATTCAAAACCCATACGCATTGGATAACGAATCTGTTAGATCACTCTCCCCCACGGCGCTCAGAGACTACCTCCATTGCCCGTTCAGGTTTTTTCTCAAACGTGTCGTGCGTATGAACCGCTACGAGGCGAAGAAAACTGAGATGAACGCACTAGATTTTGGTTTGCTCGTCCACTCCATCGTTGAGAAATTCGGTAGAGATGAATCCATCCGTGACAGTCTTTCAGCTAAGAAGATCCAGAACCTCTTTGATGATCTGTTAGAGAAAGAAATGTTCCTCAGCTACGGAGGGAGTCCGAACCTAGCAATAAAGATGCAGTCAGAAATAGCCAAGTCCAGACTCCACCGGCTAGCGACCCTTCAGGCAGAAGAATCTGCCGCTGGCTGGCGCATCATCGATGTAGAGCTAGACATAGGAAAGGACATCACCTGGGGTATCGATGGTCACCCCATCAAAATGCAGATCGACCGCGTGGACCAGCACCAGCAGACCGGCGAAATCCGGGTCATGGACTACAAGACATCAGGCAAAGCAAGCGATCCCCTCAAGGCGCACATCGATAATTTCAACCCAGACGAAAACCGCCCACTCTGCGGAGACCTCCTCCCACCCACACCCAGAGGCCGAACAGATCGCCGCTGGAAAAACCTCCAACTCCCCATCTACGCTTGGTTCGCGCAGCAGCACTACAAAAGCGCAGACATCCCTAGCGTAGGATACATCAACATGCCGAACACCCTCTCAGACACCAGCTTCACCGTCTGGGATGACTTCGATGCAGACCTGCTAGACTCTGCCAAAGAGTGGACAAGCACTGCCATCCACAATATTCAACAAAGCAATTTCTTCCACCCAGCCACCCTGCCTAACAAAGAAGAAAACTGGGATGAATTCAGCAAACTAGCCCAGGGGAATATTGCCGAGGCATTTGGGATTTAAATATTAGTAACACTTATACTTATTTCCTCGCATCCTTAAGCTGCTTAGCGAGACGCTGCACATAGCCTTTGGGGTTTTTCCCTTTTAAAGCGTTCTCGATCCACGCATCAGATATTTGGTCCGCTACATTGCATTGCATGATGGTGTTGATTGCATAGAGATGCGCATACTCACTAGCCTCTTTACTGAGTTCAGCGATGAGTACTTTAGTTGCCATTTCTTGCTTACCCATACTAGACAGCGCCTGGGCAGTTGAGACGCGGACCGCCGAGCTCGGGTCACTGAGTAGCTTAATGAGTTCTGGTTCCGCTTTCTTAGCTTGATCACCTAACAGAAGTAATCCTTGGCTTGCCCAATAGCGGATGATCGGTGAGCTGGACTTTAGCTCGGAGATGAATTTTTCCAAATTTTCAGGATCACGAGAGGTGGCTGTGAATGCTAAATCAACGAATGGTTTTAATTTCTCAGAGTTTTTATCCAGGTAGCTAGAAATGGGACTATTCGGAGATAGCTCAGTAAACATTGCCTCGGGGATAACGCCTAGGTCTCTGGTCTCAATCATCTTAGCGTTCAACTGCTCACGCATTGATTTTAGCCGCTCTGCATGGGTGGCATTAGTGGCTAAATTCTTCACTTCCCAAGGGTCAGACTTGAGATCGAATAACTCTTCTACTGGCTGGTTAGACTCCCAGATTTTTTTATCTACATCGGAGAGTTTACCGCTCTGCCATGCCTTCTTCCATGAACGCCATCCTGCCTGTCCGAACTGGTAAGAGCTATAAGGCGCAGCACTGAGGTTCGGGGTGAAACGGCGAATGTATTTCCAGCGCCCTTGGTCACTCACTATGCCACGTCTCATCCCATAAATTTCATCAAATCTATCTGCGTAGAGAAACACTTGGTCGTCTTTAGCGGGAGCCACCCGATGCTTGCCCATAAAGGCACGGCCCTGCATTTGATCAGGCTTTTCCAAACCTACAAGAGAGAGCAATGTCGGCGCGAGATCTACGAAAGCAACCATCTCTTCTACCCTTTCGCCGGGTTTGAATTTAGACAGCTGCTGCCATTTTTCTGGGACATGCACTAGCATAGGAATATGTGTTCCAGAGTCTTTGAGGTAACGTTTACCACGAGGGGTGACGCCACCATGATCACCATAATAAAAGATGATGGTATCCTCAGCGAGACCAGATTTCTTTAGTTCACTGATGATCGTTCCTACCTGGGTATCTAGTGCTGTGATGACGTCATGATAAATGGCGATATCGTTTCTGATTTCCGGAAGATCAGGTAGATAGGGCCTTAGTTCTACATCGCTGGGTTTGATTCTCGTCGTCTTGGGAATAATCCCTCGCTTGCGGCTGCTCTTAATCTTATTTTCAAATAGAGAGCTTTCGTGCGAGACTGTAAGATTCAACACAGAAAAGAATGGCGCTCCTTTAGGACGGTTTTTGTAGTGAGCTTTTCTAGAACAATCATCCCAGATAGATTGGTCGTTTCCTTTGAAATTATAATCGGTCTTAGCTCTATTGGTACAGTAGTAGCCATGCTCACGCAGGTAGGCTACGTAAGGTTTATAGCTAGCAGAAATAGCGTGTCGGCTGCGCATATGCTGAGTGCCTTGAGTCACGGCGTAGCTCCCATTGAGAATCGTAGAACGTGCGACGGCACAGACCGGCGAATTTGAATACGCATGCTTGAAAAGCACCCCACGTTTGGCGAGTTCGTCCAGGTTTGGAGTCTGTGCTTGCTTATTACCATAGCATCCCAGCCAGCCATAATCATTGTCTTCTGAAGTGATCCACAGAATATTCGGTTGTTCGGCTGCAGCAATAAAAGCAAATTTGAAATGAACCAGCACGAGGAGAAGAAAGTATTTAACCATGCCCAAGACTATGGGGATTTAATTACTTTGAAAGCACATTTTAAAACCTCCTACTCACTCACAAAAATTCTACGCTCTTTTCTTCTAAAAAACTTACCCCCAGGGAGATTGATTTTGGCTGGATTACTGGGGTCTAACAGACTGAGGCAAGACTCGATGAGATCCTGAGTGATATTGCTGATTTTTTGCTCTGTTAGATAGCGATGTAGTATGCGCTGCTGGATGATTTGGGGAGCCTCTGTTAGACTCGGCAAATGTAACCGACCTTGCGGGTCTAGCATACTGGGGTAGTCGATCATCTGCTGGATGAAATGTTCATTCTGCTCGCTGTGCTGGACGGACTTGAGGATAGAAGCTGCGATGTCTCGACCTAAAATTTCGCTAAGTAACGGAATCGCCTCATTTCGGAGGCGGTTTCTGATAGCGAATGGTTCGGCATTGGTTGCGTCTTCTCTGTAGCTGAGCTTATGCTCAGAAATGTAGTCATTTATCTCGCTACGGCGTAGGTGCAGGATGGGCCTAACAAGGGTAAGTTTTTTTTCTGTTAGATGAGTTTCCTTTTGCATTGCCTTAAGTCCTGCTGAACCCCGGAGTAAATTATAGAGCGCGGTTTCTGACTGATCGTCCGCATGATGTGCTAGCAGAACAGCGTCACATTGATGCTCTTCACAAGCGCAAGAAAATACTGCGTGCCTGAAATCTCTGGCTGCAAGCTCGATACTTTTCTTCTCGTCCTTTGCAAGGAGAGAGACGTCTGTCTTATGGACGACAATAGGAAGCTGGTAGTGCACTGCGAGATTTCTCACTAACTCTTCATCAGCATCAGATTCCGCTCCTCGAAGCTGGTGATTCACATGGCATATAACAAGACTGTTAGATCCTGTTAGACGTGGATCAGTAGCGCAGGCATGGAGTAGCGCAATAGAATCTCTACCGCCTGAAACGGCGACAAGCCACTTTTTTTCAGATGCTTTTTCTAGCCACACTGGATCAAGAATCGTCATCACATTTTAGCCGCCAAAGCTGAGCGGGAAGAAGATATTAAGCAACATGGTGAGGAAGAAGTTCACGATGAGGATAGCGAGCGAGGAGAAGACCATGGCATTGGTCGTCCCTCTACCTACTCCGACTGCTCCGTTAGTTGCCTTAAGGCCTTGATGGCAGGAGATGAGTACGATAATCATGCCAAATGCACCACCTTTGATCATAGAGATAATGATATCAATCAGCTCGGTACGGGCTACCAAATGGAAATTCCAATAAGCAAAGGGAACATCGAAGACCTGAGTCCCGATAAAGATGGAGGCAAGAATACCAAAGCCAACGGACTCAGCGATAAGAAGCGGAATGGAGACCGCCATGGCGAGAAATCTTGGCAGAACGAGGTAGTCCACTGGGTGAACATCCATCGACCGCAGCGCTTCTATCTGCTCAGTAACCTTCATGGTTCCTATCTCCGCTGCCATCGCGGCACCCACTCTGCCTGAGAGCATGAGGCCGGTGATGGTGGGACCTAGCTCGCGTAGCATTCCTACTCCCACGAGCGCTCCGCCCATGGTCTCCATGTGGAACTGCTCCATCTGGAACAAAGCCTGGGCGGTTAGTACCGAGCCGGTGAATGCACCAGTGACAATTACCACTATCTGGGATTTAAAGCCGATCTCTACGATCTGCTTCATAAACTGACTCCAGCGAAATTTCCCGATGAACAGGGAAGTCAACACTTCTTGAGTCAGTGCCACTAGCTCACCTAAATAGGTAAGGAAGCTGATCACTAGACGACCTAAGAAGCGGACAAGAATCATAATAACTAGAAGTTTCTGACATCTGCCACTTTCCCAGTGACGGCGGCGGCCACGACCATAGCGGGGCTCATGAGGATGGTGCGCCCAATTGGGCTTCCCTGCCGACCTTTATAGTTTCTGTTAGACGAACTAGCACAGATTTGATCCCCCACGAGCTTATCCTCATTCATCGCGAGACACATCGAACAGCCAGCAGCACGCCACTCAAAACCAGCCTCGCGAAAGATGTCTGCTATCCCTTCTTGCTCACACTGATGCGCAGTGATCTGTGAGCCTGGCACCGCGATGGCTTTCACCCCTTTGGCTACGGTTCTGCCTTTGAGTATATTTGCTGCTTCACGGAAGTCTGAGAGTCTCCCATTGGTGCATGATCCAAGGAATGCAACATCGATGGGAATATCTGTCACAGGCGTTCCCGCCGGGAGACGCATATATGCAAGAGCCTCTACAATACTGGCTTTTTCCTCAGGTGTAGACGCTTTTTCAGGATCAGGGATGAGTTCTGAAATACCCACACCGTGATCAGGTGAAATACCCCACGTGACGGTAGGCTCAATGTCTTCTGCAGCGAAGCTAACCACATCGTCATAAGTGCAGTCAGGGTCTGACTCAAAGGACTTCCAGCGTTCTATTGCGGCATTCCAGTTCTCACCTTCTGGCGCGTAGGGCTTGCCGACAAGGTAGTCATAGGTAGTCTCATCAGGATTCACATAGCCACAGCGTGCACCGCCTTCAATAGACATGTTACACACCGTCATACGCTCTTCCATCGTCATCCGATCAAAGACATCACCACCGTATTCGTAAGCAAATCCGATGCCTCCTTTGGCACCAAGATGGCGGATGATATGCAGGATCACGTCTTTCGCATAGACACCAGGCTTTAGATACCCATTCACATTAATACGGCGGACCTTTAGCTCTGTCATCGCGAGAGTCTGGGTCGCTAGAACATCGCGCACCTGAGTGGTCCCAATGCCGAAGGCAATCGCCCCAAAGGCTCCATGCGTAGCAGTATGCGAGTCGCCACAGACAATCGTAGTCCCCGGCTGGGTAATTCCCTGCTCAGGCCCCACCATGTGGACGATACCTTGCTGGCCAGTTCCAAGAGAAAAATACTTAATCCCATATTCCTCAACATTCGTCTTCAGCTCATTGATCATCGCCTCAGCAAGCGGATCTGCGAATGGCTGTTGCTGATTATCCGTAGGAACGATGTGATCGACCGTGGCGAACGTACGATGCGGGTATTTCACCCCTAGCCCAAGATCACGAATCATGCCAAATGCCTGCGGTGAAGTCACCTCATGGATGAGATGCGTCCCGATGAAAAGCTGCGTTCTGCCATCGGCAATCGTGCCCACGGTGTGCGCATCCCAAGTCTTTTTGTATAATGTTTTAGCCATATATCTGCTGTGCTGCTGAATGTCTAGAGAAGGTGCAGCGGATTAGGCTGAAAGTCAAGACAGTGGCAGGTAATGCTCGTAATTTAAGATTGGTATGAGCCCAAACCCATCGCATTTTCAACACCCATGAGAAATCTACTCTTCATCTGCTCAATGAGAAGCACCGCAAGCACCTGAAAGGCAACTGTATCGTCGTGCTAGGAATCCCAGATGACCATCCATACATGGATGAATAGTTGATCGGGATTTTACAGAGAACAGGTGGAACTTACCTCTGAATGGCACATTTCTCTCCCGCTTCATCCACATTCACAAAAGTCACATTTGTCGTGAAAATTTGCGTGTCGTTCTCATCGCTCCCACGAAATACTTCTACCGTGTAGGTGACAGAGGTCTTCCCTAGTCGCTTCCGCTGACTACGGATCACGAGGATTGAGCCATTTTTTACTCCGAATTTAAATGCCACTTCATCCATTCCGATCGTGACGAATTTACGCTTAGGGTACTCCAAGCTCGCCGCGATAAAACTCGCCTCATCCACCCAGCTAAGCAGACGACCCCCGAAGAGTAATCCATACTGATTTAAATCCTCTGTAAGGACTAGTCTGTGCGTCTCATGTATCATATTATTAGCCATTATTTTGGTGAGATTTCTATCCGCTTATAGCGTGCTGGTGACGTTGACGAGCGCGTCTCCACGGGTGCATCTGTCAGCGCATTATGCACAAGGCGGCGGTAATAGGCGTTCAACGGTCGCGTTCTCACAGACTTGCCCGTTTCTGCCACCTTCACTGCCAACTCCTGCGCCTTTTTCACCAGATCATCCTCCTGCTGTTGGCGATATTGATCACAGTCCACCTTCACTCTCGGGGATTCTGGGTAATGCTTTTGGAGAATTCTGTTTACCAGATACTGGATGTCCTCTAAGCGGTCGCCATTTCTACCGATGATACTTTTACTATGCTCAGTGGAAATATTCAGGCATAACCCGCCATCGAGATTTTCCGCTACCACCACTATCTGGAATCCGAGATGCCCCATCATTGTGGTCAAAATTTTCTCAGCTGCCAATTCCCAATTCATATCTACAGCATAGAGGTAAGTTTTACTCAGTGCAATATCGAAAAATGCTTGCTGGTCAACTTCGTCCACTCTAAAAAGAGTCAACGCTAAAAATACACCATGTCAGCAACATCAGCTAAATCAAACATTCATCTCATCCACGGAACTGACGATGGCGCAGTCTCCGAAGCCGCCATCAAGCTCTTCAACCAGCTCAAACCTGCCGAGGGAGATGACTTCGCAAACGACATCATCGATGGAAATGCTGATAACGCTGAACACGCCCACCAGATCTGCCTAGAGACCATCCAGGCCTTGCTCACGCTGCCGTTCTTCGGCGGCGCTAAAGTAGTCTGGCTAAAGCGCGCTACGTTTATGGGCACTGACCGCACCGGTGAGGCCGCCCGCGCCAAAGAAGGCGTAGAATCCCTGTTAGAGATTCTCGAAGCAGGTTCTGGCATTGGAGATGATATCCACTTCATTATTTCCGCCTCAGCCATCCACAAGAGCCGTCGGTTTTTTAAGTATTTAAAGACCAATGCTAACCTCATTGAGCACAACAAACTCGATACCTCCAAGGAAGGATGGGAGGAACAAGTCGCCCTCTTAGTAGAAAAACGCGCCGCCACTCTGAAGCTAAATTTCGAGCCAGATGCGATGGACTTATTTGTCGCACTCGCTGGCGAAGACACCCGCCAGATCAAGAACGAGCTAGAAAAACTAGATCTTTATACTGGCGTGGACCGCCAGACCGTCAACATCGATGACGTGCGCAAAATAGTCCCCCTCTCACGCGCCGGAGTCATCTTCGAGATCGGTAGTGCCATCCAGAAAGCGGATGCCAACCGCGCACTCGAACTCATCGACCAACAACTCATCAGAGGAGAATCCGCCATCGCCATACTGCGCGCCGCCCTCATCCCAACCATCCGTAATCTCTTCATGGCGAAAGCCGTCCAGCAAATATTCCCTAACCAGCAGCTCGACCGCTTCAACATCGGCAAAGTCCTCGGCTCCCTCCCCAGCAGCGAGACCCAATGGCTACCACAAAAGAAAACTGGCGGAGTCAACACCTGGTCACTCGCCTTTGCCCTACTCCCCTCCAGAGCCTACCCCATGAGCGCACTCAGGCACGCGCTAGAATCCAGCCTCCAGGCAGACAAAAACCTAGTCACCACCGCCCTAGACCACCGCATGATCCTCCACCGCCTCATCGTAGAACTCATCTCCAGCTCTAAACAGCCAGCAAAGCGCCGGACCGCGTAGAAAAGAAAAAAGTTACCAGTTATCAGTTTCCATCAACCCCGCGTATAACAGCAACGCTGCACACGGTCTCATCACCCGAGCCACTGGCTCTATAAGCAACAACCCAAGCCCCTTTAACCTTTATCCTTTAACCTTTTTCCTTTAACCTTTTCCCCATGAAAACTATCCTCATCGCACTCACTGTAGGCGCCGCCGCAGGTCTCCTCGGCGCGCTCTGCGGAGTAGGCGGCGGCATTATCATGGTGCCAGCATTCACAGCCGCACTGGGGATGGAGCACAAAAATGCCATCGCCACCTCGCTCGCCGTCATCGTCATCACCGCCCTCGTCGCCACACTCAACAACGCACGACCGCAGACCATGGTTCAGATCGACTGGCGCATCGTAGCCATCGCCGCCACCGGAGCTGCCATCGCTGCCTGGTGGGGCACCGACCTCATGCACCAACTCAGATCACCAGTTCTCACCAAAGTATTCGCCATCACCCTCATCACTTTCGGCATCAAAATGCTCATCACCAAATAGCATCAACACCAGCACTTTAAACTTTACACTCTAAACTTTAAACTCCAAACCAATCCCACCATGTCTCTACCTAAATTATATATCCCAGGACCAGTCGATATCGCACCAGAAACCTACGCTGCTATGGCAGAACCCATCGTGGGTCACCGCGGCGGAGATTTCGAAGCCCTCTACGCATCCATTCAGCCTAATCTCAAAAAGATAGCCGGCACCGAGCGCAACGTCTTCCTCTCCACCTCATCCGCATGGGGAGTCATGGAAGCAGCCATCAGAAACCTCGTACAGAAAAAAGTCCTCAACCTCTGCTGCGGAGCCTTCTCAGATAAATGGTATGGTGTGGCAAAATCCTGCGGTAAAGACGCTGAAAAGATTCAAGTAGAATGGGGTGAGGCCATCGACCCCGAAGCCGTCCGCGCTAAGCTCGCAGAAGGTGGATTCGACACCGTCACCCTCGTCCATAACGAAACGTCAACCGGCGTTATGAACCCGCTCCGCGAAATCGCAGCAGTCGTCAAATCATTCGATGATGTCCTCCTAGTAGTCGACACCGTATCCTCATTCTCCGCCGTAGCCACTCCCATGGATGAACTCGGCATTGATGTCCTCCTCGCGGGAGTCCAGAAAGCCCTCGCGCTCCCACCAGGACTCGCCATCTTCGCCGTATCTGAGGCAGCACTGGAGCGCGCCAAGACTACTGAGAACCGTGGCTATTACTTTGATTTCCTAGAATTCGCCAAAGCTGACGCAGGCAACAACACCCCGTCCACCCCAGCTATTGCACTCCTCTACGCACTACGCCAGAAAGTAAATGCCATCGCAGAAGAAGGACTAGAAAACCGCTACGCGCGCCACACCAGGCTCAACCAAATGCTCAACGCCTGGGCTACCAAGCATGGCTTCAAAAACTTCGCCCCAGCTGGATCCGAGTCACAAACGCTCCTCTGTATCGATAACGCAGACAACCGCCTCGATGTCTCCGGCTTCATCAAAGCGCTCAGAGCAAAACACAACCTCCTCATCAACGGCGGCTACGGAAAATGTAAAGGCATCACCTTCCGTATCTCAAACATGGGCAACGAAACCGAAGAAACCATGACCCACCTCATCACCTGCCTAGACGACGTCATCAAAGACTTCATTTAGTCTCAATCACACAACGGTAAAATTAAATCGCCGACTAATCCGCGCAGCGCGAACAGCACGTGTTCAGCAGCACCAAGCACTCAGCCAAAGACTTAAATCTTTACCCTTAAATCTTAAATCTCCCCATTCGACCCTAACTGACTCACCTCAGTTAGGGTTGTTTCTTTTTCAGATACACGCTATACCCTCCTCAATGGAACCAACCGAAGTCGATCCCTACGCAACGCCCAAGTCCGCTCTCACTGGCACCGACAACACCACCTACTTGAAAGAAGACGGCTACGCGTTCCAAAACGAACTCGTCGCCAACCAGCATTTCAAATCCCCCCTCATCTGTGCCAAATTCGGCATTCCTATCCCACCAGAATCAAATATCGAGCCTAAAAACATAACGGTTACCAGAACACCTGTAGTCTCACAATTAATGATCAACTTGGCCTCTGCTCTTTGCTTCTTTCTTCTATGTCTTTGTTATTTCTATATCGACCCTAGCTTTATCTTCCCCGCGGTCATCATCTATCTATTAGTGACTAGAATCCTCAGATATTTCTTCACCACACGCTACAAAATCCCCTTCTATTTTTCAGAGCATTACACCCGTATCCGAAAACGCCGCATCTTCATCTTCACCTCTTTATTCCTCGCGCTCATCGCTATTGCCTCCACTGGAATCATCACCAGAAACTACGAGTATGCCAGCCTCGGCTTCCCCGCTGCCATTATCACACTCATCGTTTTCAAATTCAAAACCGCCTACTTCGTCGTCACCCAGACCAAAGGCGAATTCCACTACATTCGAGGTGCCCACCAAAGCTTGCTCGATGCCCTTCCCTACCTTCCCATCTCACCCTAGAATTCCTAAAATCACCCTAATTGGAGTTGTAAAATAAAAACTTACCCCTAGAATCTTACTCCGTGTCAGATCCTACACACAACCTTAACTCCCCTGAAAAAACCAGTGAAAAACCACGCCCACGCTTGAAGCACTGGAGCAAGCGATGCTGGTTCCGCATCCTCGTGATCTGCCTCCTCCTCGCCTGCTACTTCATCTGGCAAATGTGGGACATCCACCGCTTCGGACACATCGATGACGGCTCTAGAGCTGACTGCGCTATCGTCTTAGGAGCCGCCGCATACCATCAAAAACCCTCGCCAGTGCTCAAGGAACGCATCAATCATGCTATCCTCCTACTCAGACAAAACCGAGTCAAATCCATTATCCTTACCGGCGGGTATGGTGATAACGCAAAGTATGCTGAATCCGAAGTCGCCAGAAAATACTGCTTAGAAAATGGCGTTCTCCCACACCAAGTTCACATAGAAACTTCCTCCCAGACCACCGAAGAAAACATCACCGAAGCCCACAAAATAATGGCCAATCAAGGCTTCAAAACCGTACTCATCGTAAGCGACCCCTGGCACCTCAAACGCGCCTGCAACATCGCCAAGCACTACAACATCAGTGCCAAACCCTCCGCCACAAAAACCTCACTTTACACCTCAGAAAAAAAACAATTAGAATCCCTCGGAAAAGAATTTTTCAACATCCACCTCTGGGGATTTAATTAATATTCAAGAAATTCACTATGACCACCCGCTTCACTTCCCAAGTACCCACTATTTAACATTTAACATTTAACATTCACTATTCAACCATGACCGTCAACTTCAACACCGCCAATATCACCGCACTCTCGCTCGCCAAAGTAGGTAACCCACAACGAGGAGAGTCCCTCAAAACCTCCAAGGAACTCTGTCAATTCAGTGACCAAGACAAGGACATGCTCACCCTTGCATTCACCAAACCTTTCAGAAATTTAGACCCCAGTAGCTTTTATCATTCATCGAATATCGAGCTAAACGAAATGTTCAGTTTCGCCACCACTATCTTTGATCAGACAGACAGATTCCTCACCTACTCACGCAAGATCGCCAGACATCTTTTCGATCAAACTAAACACCCCAACATCAAATCTGGGGATCTCTGTATCGCCAGTATCGAGGGCATTAAGGTCGATGGCAAGATCACCAACGCCATCGCCATCGTTAAATCAGAAAGCCTCTTCCCCTTCCTAGAAATTTCTGACAGAGACGGCGACCTCCAGCTCACCACCCACAACGGGATCTATCCAGATAAAATCGACAAAGGCTGCCTCATCCTCGACACCGAACGCGAAAACGGTACCGTACTCTACACCTTTGATAAAGGAGGATCCGACACCAACTTCTGGGTGCGTGACTTCCTAGGCGCACGCGCCAAAAAAGACAACGACTTCAAGACCCGTAAATATGCGGACATGTGCGTCTCATTCGCAGAAGATGGACTCCCCGGGGACGTCCCCACCGAAGAGCGCTACCGAGTGGCCAATGACGCGATCACCTACATGAACGAGCGCGAGCAATTTGATGAAGCACACTTCCAAGAAGAGGTCCTCAAAGATCCCAGCCTAGTAGAGAATTTCCAAACCTACAAAACCCAATTTAAAGACGAAGACGGCGAAGCAATCGACGACAAATTCACCATCTCCAAGCACCAGCTCAAGAAAGCCAGCAGCAAAATCAAAGGCGCGCTCAAGCTAGACACAGGAGTCATCATGCGCTTCACCCCAGGCTTCGCCGAGCGGGAATCAGACATCCTAGAACGCGGCTACGATGAGGAAATGAAAATGAAATACGTTAAAATATTTTATAACGAAGAACTCTAACATTTAGGATTTAGCTCGTGGTCATTTAGAAAGATGATAAATCTTTGGCCGCTCAATCATTTCATACTAGACCTGGTATAGAAAACGCCGTATCCCGGGGTGAAAACCCCTTCAAAAATAGTTCCTTGAAAGGGAACCTTATGCTCTTACGGCAACTAATAAATCTTGTTAGCCTCTTCCTCCTGCTTCTCCACATCAGTCTTCATAGGCTCTTCGTTACTGACATTCAAGCCTGCAGTTCTTCCCACAGATTGGATAAGGCTGCCCGGAACGCGCGCCGCACTTTTCAATAATGAACAAGATGGCAGGACAGCGCAAAAAACTCCGACAGCAAAAAATTTAGTGTGTTTCATAAGCAACAAAATTTACCCAGCCAAAAGCCACAGGTCAACTCCAAAGAAAACACACCCCGCCGGGATTGCTCTAACTCTTATCGATCATTCTAGACCAATTTAAACTTCTCTAACAGCTCTCTAACAGCCTCCATATTCGCAGCAGATAGACTCACTAGGGGTAATCTTATTTCCTGCTCGCACATCCCCATCAGCGCCACCGCCGCCTTAATTGGCACAGGATTAGTGTCTATTCCCATCAGTGAGTCCAACAACGGAGCATACTCAGCATGAATCGCTTCTGCACGAGCTAGATCTCCGGCGTTCATCGCTCTCACGAGGTCAGACATCGCTGTTGGAATGATATTAGATGCCACAGACACTGAGCCCACAGCACCGCGTTTCATGAACTCTAGCGTCAACGGATCATCTCCGCACAATATCGGGAATCCCTCAGGCAACGCAGCCTTCAGTAAATCCACTCTCCCAGGATCACCGCCGGCTTCCTTAATAGACAAAATATTATCACAATCCCTAGCCAAACGCCCCGCCGTCTCTGGCTCGATGCTCACTACCGATCTCCCCGGCACTGAATACAACATAATAGGTAGTTTAGTGCACTCCGACACCGCCTTAAAATGTTGATATAAACCTTCCTGTGACGGCTTATTATAATAAGGAGTTACCTGTAATGAGGCATCAACCCCCAACTTTTCAGCCTCTTCTGTTAGATAAATAGCCTCAGCCGTAGCATTCGCACCCGTTCCCGCTATCACTCGTATTCTACCTGCGACTTGCTCAACAGCCATCCGGATCACCTCAAGGTGCTCAACCCGTCCGAGTGTCGGAGATTCCCCCGTAGTCCCGACTGGCACAATGCCCTCTACCCCGCTTTCGATCTGAAAATCAATAAGCTTACGAAATGCAGCTTCATCTACCTGTCCATCTTTGAATGGCGTGACAATAGCCGTGAAAGTTCCCTTAAACATGATTTGCTTATGATCCCTCCCCCTCATTCAGTCAAGCCATAGATAATACCATCACCCTTTATCCTTTAACCTTTCCCCTTTATCCTCCACTCTAAAATCATGCCCAGCCCGGATAAATGGAAAACCCTCGAAGCACTCATGACTAAGCTCGGCATCCTCCCCTCTGACCTGATCGAGAAATTCATCCGTGGATCAGGCAGCGGTGGACAGAAAATAAATAAAACTGCCAGCTGTGTTTACCTTAAGCACACACCCACTGGCATCGAGGTAAAATGCCAGGCTCAGCGCTCGCGTGAGCTCAACCGCTTCATCGCCAGAAAAGAACTTTGCGAAACATTCCAAGAAAAAATCCTCGGTATTGAATCAGCCAGGCAGCAAGCTCAAGATAAAATACGTCGTCAAAAACGCCGCCGCTCCCGCAGACAGAAGAATAAAATATTGGACGGCAAATCAAAACAAGGCGAGAAAAAGCAACTCCGTCAAAAGCCTAATCAAAATGGAAACGATTAGACTGTAAATGAGGCTCACTGTATAATGGTGGCGTCACCACCATTTTTTCTAGCATTCGTTCCCTGAAATTCTTTCTTGCAAGATCTGCTCCATGATTCGAGTATAAAACTTATGCAAATTTATAAATCTGTACTTCTCTCCGCGACCCTTAGTCTCTCAGCCGCACTTCATTCACATGCGCAGCAGCCCTCGACTAAAGCAGGAAACCAAACTCAACTCGATTTCAAAAAGAGCCAAGTCATCGCTATAGTAGGTAATGGACTAGCGGATCGTATGCAGCATTCTGGATGGACAGAAACCTTACTCCAATCTGCATTAAAAGACAAAGAGCTATCATTCCGCAACCTCAGCCTCAGCGGAGATCAACCAAACAGCAAACCTCGTTCAAAGGGATTCACTAAAGAAGATGATTACCTAAAACACATCAAAGCTGACACTATCTTCTGTTTTTTTGGTTACAATGAGTCATTCGCGAACAAGCCGGAAGCCTATCAAGCTGAGTTAACGAAAATGGTCGCACGTTACAAAGCTCTCAAGCCAAACGGAAAATCAGAACCTCATATCGTCCTCTTCAGCCCCATCGCTTTTGAGAACCTCAACGATCCAAATCTCCCAGACGGCTCCGCTCATAACCCAAGACTCGAAGCCATCACAGAAGCCACTCGTAAGGCCGCCGCTGACGCTGACGCTGACGCAAAAGTGCAGTTCATCGACCTCTTCCATCCCACACTAGATCTCTACAAATCAACAGCCGCACCACTCACCATCAACGGAGCGCACCTCAACGAGCATGGATACAGACTACTCGGCGAAGTCATCACCTCCGCACTCTCAGGCAAAAAAATCGATAGCGCCAAAGTAGATAAAGAACTCCATGCAGCAGTATTAGATAAAAACCTACACTGGCACCACCGCTACCGCGCAGTGGATGGAAACGATGTCTGGGGGGGCAGATCCAAGCTGAAATTTGTCGCCGGTCAAAGCAATGCAACCGTTCTCCAACACGAACTCATCATGCTAGATGTCATGACCGCCAACCGCGATCTCAGTATCTGGTCCGCCGCTAATGATAAATCTCATAAAGTAGACGACAGTAATGTTCCTCAACCTATCAAGGTAGTATCAAACGTAGGCGGAGGATCTAAATCTTCTAATGCTAGAAAAGAAGGCGATCTAGAATACCTTTCAGGGGAAGAAAGTCTCAATAAAATGCACGTCCCCAAAGACTTTAAAGTCAACTTATTTGCTTCCGAAAAAGAATTTCCACAGCTCGCAAATCCGGTCCAGCTTCAAGTAGGAGCAGAAGGACACATCTGGGCAGCAGTCTGGCCCACCTATCCTAAGTGGGAACCCAAAAAAGAAATGGGTGACGCCATCATCACACTCAAGGACACCAATGGTGACGGCAAGGCAGACGTGCTAGTAGAATTTGCTAAAGTGCATTGCCCCCTAGGGTTTGAATTTTGGAATGGCGGCGTCATCGTCACCACTCAGCCAGATATCATTTTCCTCAAAGACACAGACGGAGACGGCAAGGCAGATTTTAGACAAATCCTTCTTCAGGGAGTCGGCTCATCAGACACGCACCACGCCGCGAATAATCTCGTCTTTGGACCCGACGGTGGCATCTACTGGCAAAGTGGCATTTTCCTTCAGCACAACCACGAGCACCCATGGGGCACTTCACTCAGGACCGGCGCATCCGCGACCTACCGCCTAGATCCACGCAGGCACACCATCGCCTTTCACGCGAGCAATAGCCCTAACCCACACGGCACCTCATTCGATAACTGGGGCTACCACTACGCTAACGATGGCACCGGTGGACGCTCTTACCAAGTGCGCCCACAAGGCAACGGATTTAAAATGTTTCCACTCGTCAAAAAAGAAGTTCGTCCAGTGGCAGCAGATGCCATCATTTCTAGCAGCAACTTCCCAGATGAAATGCAGCAAGACTTCATCCTCTGCAACACCATCGGCTATCTTGGCTTAAAACGTTACAAACTTCACCGCGATGGATTCCCAGAAAAGAAATACAAACAAGGTGAAGTCTGGGGCACACCTACTCCTGATCTCCTCCGCAGTGATGACAAGAACTTCCGCCCTTCAGATACCGTCTTCGGAGCTGACGGAGCACTCTATATTTCCGATTGGCATAACCTCATCATCGGACACATGCAGCACAACATCCGCGACCCACACCGTGACAAAAAGCACGGTCGTATCTTCCGCATGGTTTACACCAAGAAGCCGCTACAGAAACCAGTGAAAATCGCCGGGGCTAGCATCAATGAATTACTCGAGAACCTCAAGCACCCAGTGAACGGAGTGCGTCACCGCACCCGCATCGAACTCTCAGAGCGTGACACCTCCGAGGTCATCAAGGCCGCTAGCCAATGGATCAAGCAATTCGATCCTAAAGACAAAAGCCACGCGCACCATCTGCTAGAAGCTCTCTGGCTCCATCAGCAACACAATGTTCGCGATACAGAGCTACTTGAGCTCGTCCTACAATCTCCTGAACCACACGCACGTATTGCTGCCGCTACAGTGAAACATCACTGGGGACCAGCAGATCCAGCAAAAGGTGCCCAGAAAATAGTCAAAGAAAAAGAAATGCGCATCATCAAAGGTGGCATCATCAAAGACACCCCAGCACTCACGCACATCCGTATCAACAGCGTGATAGAGCAGCTACGATACGATGTGAAATCCATCTCACTCAAGGCTGGTAAACAAGTTGAACTTACCTTCGTAAACCCAGATGCACTTCCTCACAACATCGTCATCGTAAAACCCGGCACGGCAGACAAAGTAGCGGCCGCTGCCATCGCCATGGGAGCAGACGGATTCAAAAAAGAATTTATCCCAAAAACAGACGACATCCTGCACCACAGCAAAATGTTAGAGAGAAGACAAACTCAAGTTCTCAAATTCAAGGCCCCAACCACACCAGGTAAATACCCCTTCATCTGCACCTTCCCCGGCCACGACAAAGTCATGCGAGGATTCTTCGAAGTGAAATAGGAGTCGCTATAAAATACTTCACAAAATGAACACACCACAAAAGAAAGTCCTCATCACTGGCGCAAATCGTGGAATCGGCTATGAAACGGCTAAAAAACTCAAAGAGCTTGGACACTTTATCATCTTATCTGCACGTAATTCACAAAAAGGCCTAGCAGCAGCATCAGACCTCGGCGTTGAATTCCTATTAATGGACGTAGCAAGTGAAACCAGTATCGCCTCCGCAGCCACAGAATACAAACAGCGTTTCGGCGACTCATTAGACATACTCATTAACAATGCTGGAATCTTTCCCGATAAAGAAGAATCAATCCTCAATATTCAGCCAGAACTCATCAATCAAGCCCTTCGCACCAACACCATCGGGCCAATACTCGTGACCCAAAATTTCCTTCCTCTCCTAGAAAATAGTAACGATGGCGCAAGAATCATCAACCTCTCCTCAAAACTCGGCCAGCTCACCAGCATGTCAGACACCGCCCCCGCCTACTCCATCTCAAAAACGGCCCTCAATGCACTCACCCGCCAACAATCCGCAGCCCTAACTGATAAAAGAATCTCGGTAAATGCAGCATCCCCAGGCTGGGTCCGCACCGACATGGGCGGCCAAAATGCATACCTCTCCGTCCAAGAAGGAGCCGACACAATCGTCTGGCTTGCGACCGAAGCCCCCCAATCACTAACCGGACAATTCATCCGTGACCGAAAAAAAATCGATTGGTAATATTGCCTCTTTTTACACGCTTTGACTATAGGTCAACTTAGTATCAGTATCACAAATAGCGCAGTCACATCCCTATGAACCACACCTCCCACAATCAATTTCTATGCGTATAATTCTAAATTATATGATCGAACTCTTATTAATGATAAGAGGCATGAAAAAGGCGATCTAAGGTTACACCGCAACTTAATACTAGCCATATTTATGGTCTATTATTTAGGAAATTCGCTTCATAAACTAAGCCTTTTGAACTAACTTTTTTGCTGAGTAGTTCTATTGTCATTGTAGTGACAGTCTTGGTGTTTACGTATGAGGATCCACCTAGATAACCGTTATAATTGTTATTACCGTTATAACCTCCAGCGTAATTGGAGCCTGTTACATCTCTATTTGTTTGGCCTTCAGCAACGATAAAGTAGGGATAACCCTCTCTAATAGCTATTTGTGCAGCTTTCTTTAATGTATATTTTTTGGTTGTGTCTCTGTTCGTGTGTGTATTTCCAGTGAAATCAATTTGCCACACGTTTGATCCAAGTTGAGTTTCTGAAAATCCAGTATTACCGGTCCAGAAGGATTTTTTTGTGTCGTAGGATGTTGCACAGCTAGTGAATATAAAAGCAGCAAGAAGAGTCGTGATTTTCTGAGGTGTAATAAGTTTCATATTTATTTTTAGGTTAACGTCTTAGCATATCTTCCCCCTGACGAGAGGGCGAGCGTGAACTAAGTACTTAGTGGTTTATTTTTTAGTTGTGTGAAAGTCTGGCAGAAAATGCACCGCGGGAGTCGGCTACTGCAATTTTCACTTCGAGGAATAATAACAAACTGCGAGATCGGTAGGGTGAGGTTTTTTCAACAACGACTTCTCAGTAATTAATAATATAGATATACCTATAAAGCCGTCGCAAGATCAAGCCTACATTTCATAATAAACCAATGAAGCAAAAAACTGTTATGAAATGTCCTCGGCGTAGCCATCTCCGACTTGTTCTGCTTATGCATTTTTTGGGATGTTCAAGTCTTCGTCGATTGAGGCTCACTCAGAGCGCGTATCATATTGTTTGTCTGTCTCTTTATTTTTGCTGAGGACGTTGTTGTGGAGATCGGAGAGGGGGAGAAAAGGGGTTGATAGATATTATGACACATGATCACATCAGGGCGGTTCTTCTCAATTACATTCCTGAGTGCCCTTGCAGATTCAGGATTATAAAACATCTTGCGGATCTGACCAAACTTACCAAAGACCCCAGCACCGTCCCAATCTCGACTATCCCACCAGAGCTTTTCCACATCAAACACCTCAGACGCATGCTCAAAAATTCTCTGCGCAGACTTCTCCTCGCCACCCCTCTCACGGTAGCGATTAAATACTTGTAAAAGTTTTAACTTAGACATCTTTAATACTTAGTTGAAATAATTCTCATTTCGCTTGTATCTATATACAATCATTCGGAACGTAGCAAACATTCATAATAGTTTTGAATTTGCGACCTATACTGATCAAGCGAAAACTTCTTCAATCTAGATTGTGCTCCTAGAGACAACTTAGTGCACAATTCCCTATTTTGTTGTAAATTATCTAGCGCACCAGCAAAATTTTTCACAACTAGAGATATCTCGTCCACCTGGATTTTAACACCACATGTCTCATCTATGATTACCCCTGGACCAGCAAGATCAAAACAGACGACAGGTAACCCCACAGACATCGCTTCCAACAAACTATAGCCACCAGAGTCATGCATTGAGCCAAAACAAAACACACTAGAAGCTTCTAACTCTTTCATGACTTCACTATTCTCAATACTCCCCATAAACCTTACAGATTTAGGCACAGCAATACAGTTCAGCTCAGATACTAATCCCTCCAGACGGCTACGTTCAGGTCCGTCTCCAATAATTATCAGTTCTTTGACCTCTGGACCTGCCTGAAAGAACGCTTTAATAACTATGCTGAAACCCTTCCATCCTAATAAGCGGCCTGTCGACACGACAGTAAAAGGTTCTTTGGTTATTTTCTCATGATTAAAAGGTTCAATCGTGAGAAGCGGCATAAGCTTTACATCGGCAGATGAAGACAATCTTAAAATTTGACGTTTTGTTGCCTCAGTGCATGCAATGACAACGGATGCTTGTTTATAACATCTCTTCAAAATCCCTACATGCCCGATACAATAGATCAAAAACCTCCTAACTCCTGCCATTGCGCGATCCTTTTTCCCTAGAGCTTTTAACAAGGGCTTTGGGACTGTATCTCCACCTCCTATCGGACCGATCACCAAGGGCTTACCTAATTTACCAAGACTTGTAGGAGTGCTATACCTTGCCCAAGACACATGGTGAACTAAGTCAATTTTTGTAGCATCAATGGTTTTACAAATGTGGTTTGATAATCGCATTTGCCATACATTATAGTATAAATTCCTTAGTATTTTGGATTTCCTAGAAAATCCAGAAATCATTTCACCTAGATTATAAAAATGAATATAGACCTGCTCTTCTCTCAGCTGCCTTACTAAATTATCCCCTATTTTTCCTGGACTGGTACCGTCAATAAATACATGAACAACATAGTGCCCCCTCAAGGCCGAGACCGCTTGCCAACCAACTCGTTCTTCAGAGCCAAAGTTAGGGGCACACGAGAAGGCCGATAAAACGATTGTCTTCATGTTATTGCTAGGTATTTGCTTTTTTCGGGGTGTCCCTGAGGACGTTGTTGGAGAGATCGGAGAGGGGGAGAAAGGGGGTTGCGGGCGATAGAGTGGATGGAATAATTAGACAGTTACGAGTGAGCCGTGGTCTGGCAATAAAAAAATGAAAAAAGAGCAACATAATTGATGATGAGGCACTTTGGAGTGCAAAAAGAGCTTTCTCACTGTCGGTTCGTTGTCCTATTTGATGCTCGTGGCCGCAGTTTTCCCGAGCCGCTTTGTCAAAAAGGGTGTTTTTGGGCTGCGGTTGTTCTCAAGCCGCTTCGGGCGGCGTCAGGAATCTTCGAGGATCAGGGTGCGGCCATCTCCGAGCTGGATTTCTTGGGGCTTCCAATCTGGGCTTTGGTCGAAGCACCCGGGCTCTGCGCCGGTGGGATTCCTTTCCTGGTTGAACCAGTTGAGGTCCGGTTCGTCATCGGGGATCCATTCCTTGATGGCTTGCCAGGGTGGCTCGATGGGCTTTATGGTTTGATGAGCCCGCCCCGCCCGGCGGGCTCATCCTGCGGGCTTCGGCTTCGCCTCCGTCCAAAACGCCTCCGTCCCTCGGCGTTTTTCAATGTCGAAGGGCGGCTGTGGCGGGCGGGGAAGATGGATAACATATTGTTTTTCTGTCTCTTTATTTTTGCGCTTCCCGTCACGGGGATCAAGGTAGATGATCCGCCGCATCATGCGCCCAGCAGTTCCGACAAAGCAGTCTGTAACGACTCCTTCATTACGCGGATCTGCTGCGTCATGGAGGTTGTTGCTCATCTGTTCTGCGGCACTATTAGATTTCTCTTGAGTGATAAAATAGATACCGTTGTTGTGTTTGAGTTTTGACCATTGCAGGTAATCTATGCAGACTTTATCCCAGCAATAGATGACTTGCCTACCTTTAGGGGCATGATTGCGCAGAGCTTCTGGATCAGCTTCCTTAATGATCGTTGCGTCGTGCTTCTTTTTCTTGCCGAGGTCTCTTTTTTCTGAACTGATGTAGTCTAGATGATGACTGCGTAAATCGAGTCTAAAAAAGTGGCCTGTAGCTCGCTTTTTGCCCTCTATGGTTTTATCAAAACAGGATGCCTTTTGATAGTGCCCATCGCCTGCGTAGATATCAAAATTTGCTAACTCAGGGACAGGAGCAAAGGCATCAGGAAGGAGAGGTTTTGAATACTCATTGAGCAAGGAGTTTATCGAAATGAGATTGGCGAGTCGGCGTTTACTTTTAAGAGCTTTGAAGAAGTGGCTCACTTCATAAAAATCATTAGTTTCAAATCCGTGGTGCTGGATGAATCCATGGCCAGTGGTTGTGTGTGAAATACAGCGGAGCGTTCTCAGTTTAGCGAAGTCTAAATCAGAGATACTGGTACAGTCATATTGCTTCGAAGATTGAGGATAAATCTGCCTAAGCGGGGCGAAGAAGTTCTCGTGAAGACTTGTGTTTCCAAGGCTAAAATAGTCCATGAAAAAATTTACAAAATCTGATACTGAGTCAACCTTTAACGGCAAGGAAATGCGATTATTTGAGCGTTTATTAAGTATTGATAGTGATTTTAATATGAAGCTCCATCAGGCTACTAATGACACCACTAAAGACTTCCTTTGGATGGGTATTTCAGGAAGATTTTAGAAAGTTTTCCACACCAATCTTTGTTAATTGAAATGGTTTCATAATTTGTCTTTTTATTTGTCTCATTAGTGGCTCTTCGTAAAGTTTAGTGGAAGTAAAAGCTAATTGCCT
>TARA_B110000879_G_scaffold57482_1_pt1 | contig 25694 bp, 20 predicted proteins | sample TARA_B110000879 | Tara Oceans TARA_B110000879 (sample SAMEA4398094) | marine metagenome | biome: Polar Biome; feature: [SRF] surface water layer (ENVO:00010504); material: water (ENVO:00002006), including particulate matter (ENVO:01000060) such as... | depth 5 m
TATTCAATGTTAAACTAAAAAATTAATATTATGCAGATTAACTATATATGCAATAATGTAACAACCAGTATTATTACTAACCAAGAAGGTGGTTGGTGGTATACTACAATAACTTAATAATATGGCAGTAATATTTAAAGAAGAAGGTCATGTCTATGAAAGTAATGACCAAGACAAAATAAACTGGACAAGTGTAACATCTTTTATTGGTAAGTTTAAACCTAAGTTTGATGCTAAAGCACAGGCTAAAAAATCTTCTAAAAACAAAAGATCTAAATGGCATGGTATGACTGATAAAGAAATACTAAATGCTTGGGATACTGAAACACAAAGAGCTATAGGTTTAGGTAACTGGTATCATAATCAACGTGAATCAGATATGCTTGATTTTCAAACAATTGCAAGAGAAGGTGTTGAACTTCCTATTGTAAAACCAGATATTACAGATGAAGGTGTAAAAGTAGCACCAGAACAAAAGCTAAAGGATGGCGTATATCCAGAATTATTTGTTTACTTAAAGTCTTTAGGTTTATGTGGTCAAGCAGATTTAGTTGAAATTGTAAATGGTGAAATAAATATCACTGATTATAAGACAAATAAAGAAGTTAAAGAGAAAGGATTTACAAATTGGGAGGGTATTACATCTAAGATGTTTAACCCTGTAAACAATCTTGATGATTGTAATTTGAATCATTATAACCTACAATTAAGTATTTATGCGTATATTATTAAAAAGCACAACCCCAGATTAAAAATAGGGAAGCTTGTAATTCAACACGTCAAATTTCAAAAAGTTGGTGAAAATGATCATGGGTATCCAATTACTAAAATGGTCAATGGAGAACCAGCTATTGAAGAAATTAAAATGTATAACCTACCATATTTAAAGGATGAGGTTGACAATCTAATCATGTGGTTTAAAGACAATAAAAAATGCTAGTAAAATTATTTGATATTCAAAATGGTGCGGTTATTCCATCAGAACATTGCTATACATTAAACTTTCTTAAAGATTTAATGGTAGAATACCCTGATACTTATATGCAAGTGTACCAATATTTATTTTATATGACTTGCCCTAATCCTGATATGAACCCTTTCTTTAATGTTCCAGAACATGAAAAAGAAGATTTAATTATAGAAGAAATAAAGTTAGAAGAATCTCCAGAAGATGCAAAAATTAGATACTCAATTGAAATGTGTCAAAAGCTTTATGAAACACCTACATACAGAGCGTATAAAGGAATTAAATCAATGCTTGATAGATTAGCTAGGTATATGGAAACAACAGCCATAGAACATGGTAGAGATGGTAATATTAATTCAATGGTAAACGCAGCTGCTAAATTTGAGCAGATACGTAATTCTTATAAAGGTGCATTTAGTGATATGCAAGAAGAGCAACAAAGTTCTGTAAGAGGCGGTGCTGGTTTAGCATATGATCAAATGTAATATGAGTAACAAAAAAGAAGGATGGGTATTCTGTTATTGGGATGAGCCAAATTTTGAAATAAATAAAGAAAGTAATAAATCAAACAAAAATGAAGAAAACAACAATTATTCCGGTAGGGAAAAAGGTATTAATAAAACTAAAACAAGCAGATAAATTTGTACCTGGTACAAATATTATTATACCTGATATTGCACAAACAAAAGAGTACAAAGGTTTTGTTATTGCTGTAGGTAATGAATTAGATGATACAATTAAAGTGGGTGATTTAATTCAATATGCTGACTTTTGTGTACCAACTGAATTATTACATAACGGAGAGAAACACTTATTGATTAACTTTGGTGATATATACGCAATCTTAAAAGAACATTAATGTATAAAATAGTTCCAACATGGGATAATGGTCAATGGACTGATACTGAATATGAAACAAGAGAAGAGTTTATAGATTTTGTTAAATCAGTATTTAAAGAACCAGGTCAGTATCAATTTAATAAAACAGCTTTGGTATTTAATCAAGAGGCTAGAAAATTCAATAAAGAGAATGTTTATTGTTTAGCACCTTTTAGATCTAAAGATTTTATACTGTATTGGAACGGTGAGAAAGACAAATGCCGTGAAGGGGTTATCTATAAAGATGGACCCCTTACTTGGTATTTAACAAGAGATTATTATATGTGGTTAAATTTTTTACCAATATATGATAAAGAAGAAAAACATTATGGTTTTGCTAAAGTACGTGATGCACAGTATCATATGGCTTTATATGAAATACTAGCTGAGTTACATTACAAACATACTGCTATACTTAAAAAACGTCAGATAGCTTCCTCATATTTTCATATGGGAAAAATAATTAATACGTATTGGTTTGAAGAAGGTAGTACGTGTAAAATTGGTGCATCCTTAAAAGATTATATTAATGATAAAGGATCTTGGAAGTTTTTAGATGAATATAAAACTTTTCTTAATGAACACACTGCTTGGTATAGACCAAGTAATCCAGAAAAAGTATTATTGTGGCAACAACAAATTGAAGTTAAAATAGGTAATAGAAAAACTTCTAGAGGACTTAAATCAAAAATACAAGGAGCATCTTTTGAAAAAAATGCTACTACAGGTGTTGGTGGACCAACTACTTACTTCTTTCATGAAGAAGCCGGTATTGCTCCTAAGATGATGCAGACATATGAGTACTTACGTCCTGCAATGTCATCAGGTATGGTAACAACAGGTATGTTTATAGCAGCTGGATCAGTAGGTGATTTAAATCAATGTGAACCATTGAAGGATATGGTAATGAACCCTATCAATAATGATATATACCCCGTAGAAACAAATCTAATAGACAAAGATGGTACCATTGGTATATCAGGGTTATTTATTCCTGAACAGTGGTCTATGCCACCTCATATTGATAAGTGGGGTAACACATTAGTTAAAGAGGCTCTTGATGCAATATTCCTTGAAAGAAAAAGATGGAAGAATGAATTAGGAGCTGAACAATATCAATTGCGTATTTCTCAGAAACCTACAAATATTGCAGAAGCTTTTGCATATAGAAAAGAATCTGTATTTCCTCAAGGATTACTATCAAGACAACTTAAAGCAATTGATGATAAAGAATATGCATATGAGCATATAGAATTAGATAGAACACAAAAAGGTATTGAGCCTAAACGTTCTAATAAATTACCCATTAACAAATTTCCTGTAGATAAAAAAATGCAAGACAAAACAGGATGTCTTGTTGTATGGGAAAGACCAGTACCTAATCCAGAGTTTGGAGCATACTATGCTTCTATTGATCCTGTATCAGAAGGTAAAACAACCACATCTGATTCCCTCTGTAGTATTTTTGTATATAAGAATGCTGTAGAAATAAAACGTGAAGGACCTAATGGATTAGAAGTTTTTATAGAAAACGCAAAATTAGTAGCTGCATGGTGTGGTAGATATGATGATATTAATAAAACACATGATCAGTTAGAAAAAATAATAATATGGTTTAATGCTTGGACTATTGTAGAGAATAATATATCTCTATTTATACAACATATGATTGCCAAAAGAAAGCAAAAATATCTTGTACCAAAAGCACAAATATTATTCTTAAAAGATCTGGGATCTAACAAGACTGTATATCAAGAATATGGTTGGAAAAACACAGGGACATTATTTAAGCAACATCTTATTTCTTATGCTATTGAATTTTTAAGAGAAGAAATTGATCAAGAAACTGATGCTGAAGGTAATGTAATAAATACAACTCTTGGAATAACAAGAATACCAGATCCAATGTTAATTAAAGAAATGCTAGCTTTTTACCCAGGGCTTAACGTAGATAGGCTTGTTGCCTTTTCAGCGTTAGTAGCTTTTGTCCGTATACAGGAGTCAAATAGAGGTTATTTGAAAAGAACTGAATCTGATGACGCAAATTCTTTGGATAAGTCAAAAAATTTGCATAAATTAAAGTATAGTCCGTTTAGGAATATTGGAAGAGGAAAAACTGTACACGGTGATCAAAAGGGTAAAAAAAGATCAGCATATAAAAATTTTAGATAAGTATGAAAGTATTTAATGCAATGCAACTAAAGAATGGTGCTAAAGCTGAATCCGGATATAACGGAAGCACCAGCTTAACCCAACCTATACAGTTTATAGGTGCAAAGAAAAAAGATGATAATTGGGCTGCTTGGAATCTTGATTGGTTAGAGGTTCAGGGAATGAACTTCTTAAAAGAAAATTCTAGAAAACTTTTAAAGAATTACAAGTTAGCAAAAGGTATTATAGATAAGACTGATTATATAGTAGAAGAAGATAATGATTATAAAGATTTAGTTGATGTATTAACTAAAGAAGATGAGTCAGCATTAGAACTAAAGTTTTATCCAATTATACCTAACGTTGTAAACGTACTATCAGGAGAATTTACTAAAAGATATTCTAAAGTTCAATTCAGAGCTGTAGATGATACTTCTTATAATGAAATGCTTGAGCAAAAAAGAGCATTAGTAGAAGAAAATTTGTTATCAGATGCTTCACAGCAACTACTTTCTAGAATGATTGAAATGGGTATGGACCCACAATCAGAGGAAGCACAACAACAAATGGCTCCAGAAAATTTAAAAACATTACCAGAGATTGAAGATTTCTTTTCTAAAGATTATAGATCAATGGTAGAAGAATGGGCATCTCATCAATTGAATGTTGATGAAGAAAGGTTTAAGATGCAAGAACTTGAAGAGCGCGCATTCCGTGATATGCTTATTACAGATAGAGAGTTCTGGCATTTTAGAATGATGGAAGATGATTATGAAATAGAACTATGGAATCCTGTTCTAACATTTTATCACAAATCTCCAGATGTAAGATATATATCTCAATCTAATTACGTTGGTAAACTTGATTTAATGACCGTAGCTGACGTTATAGATAAGTATGGATACTTGATGACTGAAAAGCAATTGCGTTCCTTACAAGAGATCCATCCTGCTCAGAATGGACAGTATCAATTGAATGGTGTTCAAAATGATGGTTCATTTTATGATCCAACTAAATCTCACTCATGGAATACTGAATCACCTAGTTTATCTTATAGACAATTTATAAGTAACACAGGTAATGGTGGTACTATGGGAGATGATATTGTAAGTGCAATATTAAATGAAGGAGAAGACATGGCTAATTGGGGTGAGTCTTCTTTAATGAGATGTACAACAACATATTGGAAAACTCAAAGAAAAGTAGGACACCTTACAAAGATTACTGAAGATGGTGAAGTAATTCAAGAAATTATTGATGAAACATTTAAAGTAACTGAAAAACCTATTTATGATAATTCATTATATAAAAATAAATCTAAAGAAAATCTTTTTCAAGGAGAACATGTAGATTGGATATGGATTAATGAAACATGGGGTGGTGTTAAAATAGGACCTAACTCTCCAATGAGTTGGAAAACTGAGATTGCAGATAACATAAGCCCAATATACTTAGGAATCAATAGAGAAAAGCCAGGAAGAATACCTTTTCAATTTAAAGGTGATACTTCATTATATGGTTGTAAACTACCTGTAGAAGGTAGAGTATTTTCTGATAGGAATACAAGGTCTACTTCTTTAATAGATCTTATGAAAGCATATCAGATTGGGTATAATATGGTAAACAATCAGATAGCTGATATTCTTGTAGATGAGTTAGGTACAATCATTATGTTTGACCAAAACGCTTTACCAAGACATTCAATGGGAGAAGATTGGGGAAAAGGAAATTACAGCAAAGCATTTGTAGCTATGAAGGATTTCCAAATGTTACCTTTAGATACTTCTATTACAAATACAGAAAACGCTACAAACTTTAATCACTACCAAACTCTTAACATGGAGCAGACAGGTAGATTAATGTCTAGAATACAATTAGCAAATTATTTCAAACAACAAGCATTTGATGCAATTGGAATTAATGCGCAAAGACTAGGAGCACCTATTGGTCAAGAAACTGCAACAGGTGTAACCCAAGCATTAAATCAATCTTATGCTCAGACTGAAATTTATTTTACTCAGCATGCAGATCACTTAATGCCTAGAGTTCATCAAATGAGAACTGACTTAGCTCAGTTCTATTATAGTACTAATCCTAGTGTTAGGTTAAGCTATATGTCATCTGCAGCAGAAAAAGTAAACTTTACTATCAACGGTACTGATTTAATGCTAAGAGACTTTAATGTATTTGCAACAACTAAAACAAATCACAGAGCTGTTCTTGAACAACTAAAACAACTTGCTATTCAAAATAACACAAGTGGTGCAAGCATTTATGATCTTGGTAATATTATAAAAGCAGATTCAATTGCTGAAGTATCAGATATACTTAAAGATGCTGAAGGTAAAACTGAAATGCAAAGACAGCAAGAAATGCAACAACAACAGCAAATGCAACAGCAGCAATTAGAAGCTAGTGCAGAAGAACAAAGACTTAAGCGTGAGTTTGAATCTATGGAAGCTGAAAAAGATAGAATGAATAGATTAGAAACTGCAGAAATTAGAGCTGCTGGTTTTGGATCTATGGCTGACATTAATGAAAATAAAGTTAGTGACTTCCAAGATTCTATGGAAGGTATTAGAAAAGAAAGAGATGGTAGAGAAAAAATGAACTTTAATAGAGAACAAGCTAGTATCAAGAATAATGTTGAACAAAGCAAACTTCAAATTAAAAGAGAAGAGCTTTCTGCTAAAAGAGAAATAGCAGACAAGCAATTACAAATAGCACGTGAAAACAAAAACAAATATGATTTTAAATCTGAGTCTAAAAAGAAAAAATAAAAGATTTTGATATAAATACAAAAAGAAAAAATATAGATAGCTATATACTGCAACAAATGATATATTTCATTTGCATTTTATAAGTTTATTTAGAAAATTCTTTTTATATTGTATATATAAGAAATAGTAATTATATAAACCAATAATATAATGGCAGCAGAAAACCAAACAATTGAGAGCAAAGTAGCTCAAGTAGACATTGACATAGATGAAATGTTTAATCCTGGTGTAGCAACAGATAGTGTTACATTACCAGAAGAGAACGAAGATAAACCTAAGTCAATATTTAGTAGTCCTTCTAAGAGAGCAGATTTTTCATTTGCAGACAAAGAAGAGACTGAAACTTCAGAGGCAGATGCCAGTGAAGAAACTACACCTGATGCAGGAACGAAAGTAATTGCAGATGAAGTTAAAGAAGAAGTAAGTGATTTACTAGATGAATTTACTGCTGATGCTGAAGATGATGTAGAAGAAGAGAAAGAAGAAAAAAGAGGAAGAAAAAAAATCTCTGGTATAAGTGATGTATTTAGCAAACTTATTAAAGAAGACAAAATTGTTCCTTTTGATGATGATAAAGATTTAGCAGATTATTCTGCTAAGGATTGGGAAGAATTAATTCAAGCTAATTTAGAAGAAAAAGCTAATCAAGTAAGAAGAGAAACTCCTAAACAGTTCTTTGACAGCTTACCTCAAGAACTCCAAGTAGCAGCAAGATATGTTGCTGATGGAGGGACAGACCTAAAAGGGTTATTTTCTACACTTGCACAAAGTGAAGAAAAAAAGAATTTAGATATCAAAAAAGAGTCACATCAAGAAGTGATTATTAGAGATTATTTAAAAGCTACCGGATATGGGGATGATGAGGAGATTACTGAAGAGATAGAAATCTGGAAAGATTTAGGAAAATTAGAACAACAAGCTTCTAAGTTTAAACCTAAATTGGACAAGATGCAAGCAAAAGTTGTAGCTCAAAAGCTGGAAGAACAGCAAATGAAAAAGCAACAGCAAGAACAAGCATCTCATCAGTATATGGAAAACGTATATAATACTCTTAAAGAAGGAAATTTAGGAGAAGTAAAACTTGATAAGAAAACTCAAGCAATGCTTTATAATGGTTTGGTTCAACCAAGCTATCCTTCTGTAAGTGGGAAAAATACAAATTTGTTAGGTCACCTGTTGGAAAAATACCAATTTGTAGAACCAAACTATACTTTGATTTCAGAAGCACTATGGTTGCTATCTGATCCTGATGGATATAAATCAAAGATTATGGATAAAGGTGCACAAAAAAGTGTTGAGAATACAGTAAGGAAACTTAAGACAGAACAAAGCAATGCTGGTGGATCATCACTGGGAGTTCAAGAAAGAGAGCAAGAAAGCAAACGTGCTAGCTCTAAAAGAAAGATCCCAAGGTCCAACAACATATTTAAACGGTTTTAATAAACACAGATAAATAAATAATAACAACAAAAACAATTAACAATTATGGCAACTCCAGTATTAAACAATGGAATTTTCTTGAGAGACACTGCTTACAAAGCAAGTTCTCACGTTGATTCTTATCACCTAACCCAAATGCTTGGATCGTCTGAGCCTATGGATATGGGACCAGTTGATCTTTGGGCTATGACCCAGAAGGTAGAAATGCCTTTGTATCAAATGGCCTCTTTTGGTGGAAAGAATACAATTATGGTAGACAACGCTCGTGGAGAGTACAAATGGCAAACTCCAGTAGCACAAGATTTACCCTTTGTGGTAGCAGACATTGAGCCTGCTAATGCAGAAAAAGGTATTGATGGAACAACATTCAAAGTAAAGCTTTCTAAGCGTGCTTTTGGACATGGTGACATTATTACTTATGACAAGTACAATGGTATTGAACTTTACATTACAGCTGATGACATCATCCCAGCGGGTGACGGATACATCTATACTGTACAGTTAGTAAACAATAACAGTGCTTCATCTTTAGATAATGCTTATTTATCTTCTGGAACTAAATTCTTTAGAAAAGGTTCTGCAAGAGGTGAGTATGGAGAGCGTTTCTCTGATATTGAAACTGGATCTGGTTTCCGTGAATTCTACAACTTTGTAGGTGGAGCTGAAGCACATGTTCATTATTCAATTTCTTCTAAGGCTGATTTAATGATTAAAGGTGGATTGAATGCAGATGGTACAGTACCAGTTACTGAGATCTGGAGAAACTTTGATCAAAACGCTGCTAACCCTTCTGTATCTTCAATTGAAGAATTAGTTGCAGGTATGGGTAAAGCTGGTGCACGTGATGCATTTGAAAGCGGTAAATTATCTAGAACATTTGTTACAAATCTTGAGGCAGCACATTTGTCTAAGATTGCAAATGATATTGAAACTTACCTTATGTGGGGTAAAGGTGGTAGAGTAAGACAAGACGGACCAGATGATATTAGATTATCAGTAGGTTTATGGTCTCAGTTAGATAACTCTTTCAAAAGAGTATATAACAAGTCTTCTTTTAACCTTGATATGTTTAAGTCTGAACTATATAACTTCTACCAAGGTAAAGTTGAGTTCAAAGGACCGGACCCACAACGTCAATTGGTTGTACAAACTGGTATTGGTGGAATGCAATTAATCAACAAAGCTATTGCTGATGAAGTATATGGTTCTGGATTAGTTCAAAACGCTAGTGACATTGGTGCTGTTAAAGGATCAGGAATGGATCTTGATTTTGGTTTTGCTTACACAAGCTTTACTATTCCTTTCTTAGCTAATGTTAAGTTTGTATTGAACCCTGCTTTTGATAACTTACATACTAATGATGTTGAGAATCCATTAATTGATGGAAGACCTTTAAGCTCTTACAGCTTTATCATCTTTGATGTAACTGAAGGTGGAAATGATAATATTCACTTATTGAAGTTATCTTGGGATAATCAACTTAAGTGGTTCTACCAAAATGGTACTATGGACTACATGGGAAGAACTCAAGGATTTGCTTCTTCTGGAAACTTTAACGGTTATAGAGTCATGATGTCTCAAACCATGCCAGCTATCTGGGTAAAGGATCCAACTAAAGTATTAAAAATAGTAATGAGAAACCCTGTTACAGGAGGATCATTCTAGACATACTTAATAATTAAGGGAGGCGGTGATAAATTGTCTCCCTTTATTATGTTATTTAGCTCAAATAACTACAGTCAAGGTTAAACTTGACTATAGAAATATTAATAATAATGTACATAATTTTGTACTTTTGAGACCAACATAATAGTTATTAATTTTTAAAACCAAAGTAAATGAGTAGTTACACAATTGTAGAAAAGTACCAACAAGGAAAAAATGAGACCATGGCTGTTAGGCCTTTCTTTAATGAAAGCAAACAAAACATGGGTTTAGAAAATTACGGAATGTCACTTCATGATGGAGTATGGCATGAAGAAAGCCTAGCTTGTCTTGAACTTAACGGTGTTAAGAGATACGTTACAGGGTTAAATGAATTTGCCCCTGACGTAAAGATGCTACCTCCAGGAGAGAAAGCAGAAAAAATAAAAGAGATTAGAGCTACAGTTGCACAACTGGAAGCAGAACTTGCATCTAATGTAATAGATGTAGATGATAAAGATTTTTGGAATAAAGTAACATTACTAAAACCAGACAATGATAAATTTTGGTCTAGAATTAGTATAAGATGCGGTAATGAGCCTGTATTTTTAGATCCACAAAAGGATCCTTATGATTTAGTAAAACTTTATGCAATTAATGCAGGAGGATTTTCTATTGTAGCAAGGTCTTTAAAGGAAGCAAAGAAAGCGGTAAATGCACCAAAATTTTATTTGGATCAATTGCAAGAAACAATTAGTGAAAGAACAACATATACAAAACTTAGAAATAGAGCTTTAGTTGAATTACAAAAGCTATATGATAAGGACACAACTAAATTAATGTATGTAGCAAAAGCTGTTGATATTGATAGTGTTCAGTATACTAAGTCCACACCAAATGATATCATGTATGAAAATATGGATTCATTTATTAATGGAAATGGTCCTGAGTCTAACAAGAAAAGAGCTGCTGAAGGATTTATAGAAGCTGCCAAATCTTCAATGGAAGACTTGAAAATTAGAGCTTTAACTAAAGATTCATTATTTTATAGGTTCCTTGTTACTAAGGCTTCTGGATGGATTGAATTATTAGATAGTTCTGAAAAGCTAGGTAAAAGACCTGCTGAAGTTATGGAATATTTAAAGAGTCCAAGTAATGAAGATACGTTGTTAGCTTTAATGGCTAAGGTTGAACCATATTGGAACGCTTAATAAATAAATAATGAATAATCAAACTCTACAAATTAAACTCAAGCAAAGACTTAATAAACTTGCTAGTAATGACTATGATAACATAGAATGCTGGCAGATAGTAGAGGCATTTAACAAAGCTCAGGTAGAATGGGTTAGACGGCAATTGCATGGTAATAATCTTTATAAGGAAGGTGATGAAATGTCTAAAAGAAGAATTGATGATTTACAACTTCTTTTAAAAGAAATTTCTTTAACTGGTTTAGCAGAACCTACTTATTTTGAAAGTACTACAATTCCAGCTGACTACATGGAGTATAAGAGAGTTACAGCATTTGCTACAAGCAAGTGTTGTCCTGATCCTAGATCTATGACCGTATATCTATCAGAAGAAGCTAATGTTGATTTAATACTTAGAGATCCTTTAAAACGTCCTGACTATGAATGGGGAGAAACATTCTGCACATGGATAGATAATAAAGTTAGAGTATATAGAAGAGAGTTTGATATAACACAAGTTGTGTTAACATATTATAGACAACCCGTTCTTATACAGATTGCGGGTTGTCAAAATCCCTATGATGGAACTGCCTCAACAGTAAATGTTGAAAGTGAATTCAAGGATGATGTAGTAGAAGTTTTATTAGATGAGACTGCATCATTAATTGCAGGAGATATAGAAAACTTTAATCAATATCAAACAAACCAGCAAACAGCAGAAAGAAATAATTAATGGATTATAAAAAACCACTTAAAGCAAAAGCAAAAGGACTCTCTAGACCAGGAACTAAAGTATCTGCTTCAGTAAGATCTGACAACATGAAAATGGTAGATGGTTTAACTGGAGATTTTGTAGTAGAAATAATGAATGCTAGAACTAGTCTTCATAAACTACACCTTCAAGTAACAGGTGTAGGATCATTTGCACAACACAAAGCACTCAATGAAATATATGATGCTTTACCAGATCAAATTGATGTTGTTGCAGAAGGTTATCAAGGTGCCTGTGAAGTCATCTTACGTTACCCAGAAAAAGCTCCTGTTACATTAGAAAGTGTAGAAGGTGCAATTTCATACTTAAGAGCGTTGTCAAATCAAGCATATGAATTGCAAGAAGTTATGCCTCACTCTGAAGTAATAAGCAATATAGATCTTATTAAAGACTCTATAAATGCAGCTAAGTACAAATTATTGTTCTTGGCCTAGTATATTTGATAATATTTTAGTATATTATATATGTGCACAAAGCACAAACTTTTATTTATAAACAATTAAATTTGAAAAACAATGGCTTATTTTAATCATGCTTTTTACAAAAGCTTTTTAGCAACAGATGCTTCTGCTGCTGATGGAACAAAAACTTCTGCGTTGGCTGCTGGCCAATTAGCATTAGTTGATGGTAAAGACTGGACTGCTCACGCAACCGGTGCTTTTCCAGCTCCTGGACTTGCTTATCTAGTTCAAGGATCTTTACATGCAAGTGATACTATTGCTGGTAACAAAAACCACGGTGGTTACGCTGAATCTGTTAAATCTAAAGGAATCAATCCACGTTACTTGACAAGAGTATGGGAATCTACTTGTGTATCTGCAACTGCAGCTACTGTTGAAGTAGAAGTTGGTCCTAAATGTTCTCCTTGTGGATCTTCTCTATTTTTAAGATTAGATGTTAAAGGAGCTCCAGCTCTACGTTTCCTAAACCGTAATGCTTATGGTATTGGTGATTCTGCTGGTGTATGTTGTATTGATGGTCAAGAATTTACTGATCCTGCTTTAGCAATTGCTACTGCTGGAAAAATGTTATTGGCTGACCCAATCCTTGAACCTTTCGTAAAGGAAGCTTCTGCAGGTGGTGTTGAAATTACAACTAGTATTTCAGGATCTGTAGTAACTGCTACATTTACAATTGAACAAGCTTTAGGTCTTGCTGCTTCTGGTAACTATGTTGCTTCAACAGATCCAGTTACTGATGTAGTATCAGCTAAACTTAAATTAGAAGGTTCTTACGTAGACACTAAATTTGGAAATGCTTCTTTTGATACAAGAGATTACTTTGGTAAAGAACCTGTACAATTGATTGCATCTGTTTTAGATGAAACTGGAAACCCATGTAATGACTGTGGAACAGTAGTTACTACTCCAGGAACAATGGAACAAAAAACTGGTGAAGGTGTACTAAGAAACTTACTATTAACTGAATCTTATGCTCAGGCTCCTTACCATCAAGGTAATGCAGACTCTGCACGTATGCGTGAGATTGAAGGTTCTGAAGAAGTTCTTTCTGCTGTAGACCGTAGTGCTTTATACAAAACTTACTATGTACAACATAGTATCCCACGTTTAAACAATGCATCAAGCGTATTTGATAATGATCAATATGTTTATGAGATTTTTGTTAAGTGTGATGATACAGTTACGCAAGGTGAGGTAGAAGCTTTACTAGATATATTGATTGCTGCTGCAACTGCATCAGGTAATCCAATAGTTAGAGAAGACTCTATTGATCAATAGGATTAATAAAATCTAAATAATTTAAAAGGTGAGGAAGAAATTCTTCACCTTTTTTATTTCCTAATCTGAAGGTTTTTTTGTATATTATCTATGTAGTACAGTAATTACAAAAAATACAATAATCATGGCTGATAAGCATATATTAAGTTTAGAAGTTCCTACAGTATCTAATAGAGAGATATTAAGCGTTAGAGATACTAGTCAGTATTCTGAAATACTTGATATAGACTGCGGTGAACTTTTAATTACATCCCCGGGGTATAACGTACCTGTTTTAATTAAAGTTGATACAAACTTTAACCTGCATCTTAACGGATGCCAACTAGCTGTTCAAACAGAAAACTGTGGTTCATCTAGAACTCCTTTGTCTGATGGTATCTATATTATTAAATATAGTGTAGCTCCAGTAGAAAAGGTCTACGTTGAATATAATCATTTACGTGTTACTACTTTACTTACTTTATACTATGAAACACTATGTCACATAGATGTTAAAGATTGTGAACCTCATAGTGAAAGAAAAGATCTTATTGATGAAATGAAGTATATAAGAACTTTAGTAGATGCAGCTGTTGCTAAAGTAGAATATTGTAATAGCCCTAAAGAAGGAATGGCTTTATATGATTATGCTAAAAAAAGATTACAAAAAATATCTTGCAAAACAGTAGGGTGTTAATATAAATAAACCAAAATTATGACTTGCGTAAAATGTAACAAAGCGTTTTCATGTGGTTGTCAAAAAGCAAAAGCATCAGATGGTGCTATAGTTCATAAGACATGTAAAACTGCATACGAAACAGAAAAGAACACAGTTAAAAAATAAAGATGGACACTGCCTTAATTAAAGAAATACAAATACAAAAAAAGTTTGCTACAGCTACATATAAAAATTTTGTGGCTTTACGCTATGGTATGATACCATGTTGTGTTGTAGATGCTGAGGCAGCTGCTTTAGAAAAAGAATTGTGTGATTGGCAAAGCAAACTTAAATGTGAAACTTCTTGTGTTGGAGTTACCGTTAATGAAAATGTTGGGTACTTAACAAGTACTCCATATGTAGATCAACCAAAAGTATCTCAAACAAGTAGTGCTTCCTGTCCTTCTGTAACATACTGTCCAGATAACTCTGTACTAGAAAATATACTAACATCTATAAAAGAAATTCAATCAGAAATAAATAAAAAAATAGTTGATGGTTTTGTATTTACTCAAGAAACAGTTTCAACAGAATGGATAATACCACACAATTTAGACAAGTATCCTAATATAAGAATGGAAATGCCAGATGGCACAGATATAAATGGTCAAGTAACTAATATTGATGTAAACAATATGAAAGTTAATTTTGATGTACCTGTAGCTGGAACAGCATATCTAAGTTAAAAAAATAATAAAATAAAAAAAAACAATTATGGCAATTAAGTATTTGTCTCATTTAGAGACGTTAAACATTGACTTGCAGCAAAATGAATTGCAGAATGCTGTAATACATAAATTAACAACTGCAACAAGACCCGCTACACCAGTAGAAGGGCAAATTATTTACAATAGCACAGATAAAGCTTTAGAGATCTGGAATGGAACCGCATGGGTAAATGCAGCAGGGGATATTACAGCCGTTTCAGCAGGTGTGGGTTTAACAGGTGGTGGTACTCAAGGTGCTGTTACTTTAAACGTAGACTATGCAGGAACTGATAACTTTATATTAGCAGCTACTGATGACTCAGGTGCTGCAATAGAAACAGGAGACTTTATTATTTATAGTGATGGAGCTACTGATGCTGTAAAGCATGCATACGTTGGTGATTTACCATTTACTGATAACTTAGGTACTGTAACAAGTGTTGGGGTTAGTGGTACTGGTGGTATTACAGTTGCTGATAGTCCTGTTACAACAAGTGGTGTTATTGCTCTTGGTTTAAGTAACATTCCAAATAGCTCTCTTGCTAATAGCGCAGTAACTGTTACCGCAGGTGCTGGTCTACAAGACGGAGGTACAGTATCACTAGGTGGTACAATTACACTTAATGTTGATTACGCTGGAACTGATAACGTTATTTTAGCAACTGCAGATAAGTCAGGAGTTACTATTAAAGATGAGTGGAAAATTCTTGTATCTAATGATGAATCAGCAGCTGATTATTATAGTGTAAGTGATTTACCTTTTAACGCATTTACAGGTGTTACTTCTGTGGCAGTTACAGGATCAGATGGTATTGATGTGGATTCAGGTTCACCAATTACTACTAATGGTACTATTGCATTAGGTCTTTCAAATGTACCTAATAGTTCACTTGCCAATAGCGGTGTTACATACGGTAGTACTACTGTTGCTTTAGGTGGAACTTCAACTTCTATTGCTGGACTTACTGGTTTAGATTTTACTGCAGCTGATGCTGCTATAGCTTCTTCTATAGGAGCTAATAAATTAACACTTGGTGGAGCTTTATCTACCGTTGTTGTTGCAGGTAACTTAACTGTTAAAGGAACGGTTACACAAGTTGATTCAACTGAAGTTAATATTGGTGATGCTATTATTAAACTTAATGCTAATGAAGTAGGTGTTCCTTCTCAAAACTCAGGTTTTGAAGTTGAACGTGGTACTTCTGCAAATGTAAGTTTACTATGGGATGAATCTGGAGATAGATGGGACTTTGGTGCTTCGTATGATGTACGTGCTAATGCATTCATTGGTGATTTAGAAGGAAACGCTGATACTGCTTCAGCATGGGAAACTGCAAGAAAAATTACTTTAGCTGGAGATGCTACTGGTTCTGTAACTCTTAATGGTAGTGCAGACGTAACTCTTACAGCAACTGTTACTGCATCTGGTGTAGCTCCTAACTCTGTTGCCCTTGGTACAGATACTACAGGAGATTACGTTAAGACTGTTTCTGCAGGTGTTGGTATAGATGTTAGTGCAGGTGGAGAAGGTGCTGTTGTTACAGTAACAGCTGAAACTGCAACTGTAACTAATGCTGGTATTGCTGAGTTAGCAACAAGTGCTGAAACAATTACAGGAACAGATACTGCAAGAACGGTAACTCCTAAAGGTGCTAGTGATTTAGTTGCAGCTAGACAGGCTGCTGTAAGATTTTGTAAAGATTTTACTGCAGGTGAAACTGAATACATAGTTAACCATGAATTAGAAGCTGAGTGTATAATTGCTCAAGTTTGGAATGCTAAAACAAAAGAAATGCTTTCTGTTGCAATGGTACAAACAGATGTAAATACTCTAACACTTAAGTTAGATAAACCATCTCCATTTGATTTACAAGTTGCAATTATTAAAATATCATAAGTAAAAAAGTGTAATTATAAATTTTAATCATGATTCAACAATTATCACATCTTAAACACGGAGATTTTGTTCTCCCTATGCTTGATGGTACAGCCAATCAAGTATTAACTACAGATGGAAATGGTGTGGTTACTTGGACAACACAACAAACAGGAAGTAATAAATTTCTTTCTGGTTTGTCTTTTGATACAGCAACAGGAGTTCTAACAGGAACCGTTACTGGATCAGATAATGTAACCGTTGATTTGGATAGTAGATATGCTTTATCCGGACATACACATGATTATGATAATTATAAGTTTTTTAACCTTAAAACAAATGGGGTTCAAAAAACTACTGTACAGTCTGAGGGCACATTAGATTTCATTGCGGGAGATAATGTGGCTCTCAGCTACAGTGCTGGAGGAAAAATTACAATTTCTTCAACTGATACAAATACAAATACAAATCATTACCTATCAGGAGCAAGTTTTAATACAGGCAATGGTGTTCTTACACTTACTGTATCAGGTAATACAAATCAAACAGTTGATTTAGATGGACGCTATGAATATGCAGGACATAAGTATCATAGTTTTTCTGATGGACAGCAATTTTATGATTCTTACAATCAAGCAAACTATTTACGTTTATTTACTGAAAATACTGTTTTTGATACTTTTAGATTTAGGGAGTATTCAGATGTTGAATTTTGGAATGGAAGTGCTTGGGAAGCATGGACTCAAAGTTTAGATGTTTTATTTGATGGTAGAGAAGAAACTGGTTTTAGTTTACAACATGCAAATAAGCGTTTTAGATTTGTTATAAATAGAAGTAGTGGATGGCCAACAACAGCTTTGTTTGTTTTACAAAGTACTTGGTCTGATACAAGCAATCATACATGTGATGTTAAAATAGAAACGTTTGACGGAACTATCTGGAATGAAAAGACTAGATGGACTTATTCCAATTTCCAACGTGGTATGAACGTGCACACAACTAGTTCTTTACATGATGGTAAAAACAAGATGCGTGTTGAAATTGACATTGATTGGACTGATGCATCTCATAATTATTTTCCTTTTAAGAGTTTATTTTTACTAAGTAATTATTCTGGTGGTCAAACATTAGATCCTTGGACTTGGGATTATAGTGGAAGTGTAAACTTTCAAGCTTTACCTAAATCATCAGGTGAAAACTTAGCTACACAAGTATGGGTAGGAACTCAAAACTATGCTCCTGGAAATCACAATCATGATTCTGACTATGTAAATATTACAGGTGATACAATGACCGGTGACCTTAGTATAAAAGGTAATATACTTTTAACAGGTGATCCAACTACTACTAATCAAAGTAGAATGATTGATTTTACTGGTTTTGATAAAGAAGGAACTACAGATCCATCTGATAGAGCATATATAAGACATACTACGGGTGTTGGTGGTCATGCTGGTTCTACATTAGAGATTAGTTCTCAAAATGACGCAGGAGATGGTATATCTTTTACAACACATGCTGATAGTTTACTTAGACATAATGGTAATGCATTGTTTTCAACAGGTCATAAACCTACTTGGAGTGAAGTAGAAGACAAGCCTACTACATTTAATCCTTCAAGTCACAACCATGACGGTAGATATTTAAAATTAAATCCCAGATTAAATGCAAATGGTGATACTATAAATGAATCAGGAATTCATATATGGGATGTTAGTGGGGCTACAGATAATCCAGTTGGGGCATCAGATGGTTTACTAACTACTAAGTATTGGGATTCATCAGATTGGGCAGTTCAGATGTTTGAGGACTTTCATCAAAGAGAAATTCATATAAGAAATAAAAGAAATGGTACTTGGCAAGAAGACTGGGCACAAGTTCACACAACAGATAACTTTTCTTTACTTGATGTATCTAAAGGAATTACAGCACATGGATGGGGTGACCATTCAGTAGCAGGATATATAACAGGTAACTACCTACCACTAGCTGGTGGAACATTAACTGGGGGATTAACAATAAACAATCCTGGATCAGATAAGAAAATAGCATTTAGAAGAACAGGTGGTAAAAGCATGTCTATTGAGCATGATGCCAATCAAATTTATTTTTATAATGAAACTGATTCAATATCTTTATTATCTATATCAAATGCAGGAAACTTAATAGTACCCGGTACGTTATCAGCATCAGGTTATAATAATGGTAATTGGAATACAGCATACACACATTCACAAGCAACTCATGCACCTACAGATGCTGAGAAAAACGTACAATCAGATTGGAGTGCTACTTCAGGTGATGCGTTTATACTTAATAAGCCTACTACATTTGCACCAAGTGCTCACAACCATACTTCATTAACAGGAGTTACAAACTTAACATTTGCTGCACAATCATCAGATGCTGCATCTATAACAACAACTATAGATAGTACGCATACTTATTTTGACTTTAATCTAACTGATGATAATAATAATGATTGGTGGAGATGGAGATTTACACCTTCAGGTAGTACTGTTTATGATGCAATGGTTTTAAAGCCTATATCAAACGGTAATGCTAATCTTATTGTTTCAGGAAATGTAACAGCAGATAACATTCCTACTTCTTATGCTCCTGTTAATGCTGAACAAAATGTTCAGGCAGATTGGAATGCAACAAGTGGTGATGCTTTAATACTTAATAAACCAAGTCTAGCATTCAATACAATTATTGGTACTGATTCAGATATTAATACAAGTGGAGCTACTATTATTGATAATCTTTATATGACAGATGGGGTTCTTACCTCACATGGTACTAGAGTATTAACAGCTGCAGACTTAGGAATAGCCAAACCTGCTAAACCAGTTAACTTAATATTATCTGTTGTAAATGATACTATAAATGTAACTTTTGAACAAGCTGAAGTAACTAATGATGAATATCTAGTATTTAGTGCTGTTAATGAAAGTAGTTTTGGTTTAATATCAATTTTTTCTAAGGAAGATTTTGAATTGAATATGAGTGTTATAGATGATTCATTTACGCAATCAGGTAAAATACATTATAAAGTATATGCTGTCAAACATGGTATTTATTCTGATCCTTTAACAGCATCAGTTGATTATTCTACACCAACTAATGATGTAGCAAATATGTATTCTGTGTCTTTAAACACAGCTCATTTTGTTCAATGGAATCAACCTTCAGTAAACTCTAGATTTATAAATACTTATAAACTGTATGGAGAAAGTCATACAAATGCAGATTCTTTAGATAAAAGTAATTCTGTATTGTTGTATGATGGGTTAAATACATCATTCATGCATGCTGTATCAAAAGATAATAATTTTACTCAGTTTTGGGTTGATGTAATATATAATTAATATGGAAGAAAGTTTAGAATATTGGGAATTGCAATTAGAGCAATATAAAACTGATTTAGAAAATGAAACTTCTATAGAAAATAATGACTTAACTTTAAAAGTTTTATTAGAGAAAAACATAGTACGTTGTGAAGAAGTAATAAAAAAATTAAAGAATGGCTAGATTTTCAAGTGCAATATTAAATAAAGACTCAGCTTCTGAAGTTGTTGGTTGTTTTATGTCAGACGATGAGGGTACTCATACTCTAGGTCCTGTTCAAAAGGGAGGTATGAGTAATGCTATAATTAATAGTGGTTCTGGTGAGTATGATGGAGGAGAAAGATGTATTGGTGGACATAACTCATATGATATAGATGGTGATATATTAATGACATGTGGTTGGGGTGATGGCGTAGCTTTCAGAAGACTCAATGATGATGGCACAATGACTAAGTTGTATCATGATAATAATGCATTATGGAGAGACACAGGTAGTACATATAACCACATGCAATCTGTAGCAATGGCTAAGAGTGCAGGGAAAGCGGTTGTAATGAGTTATAACGTATATGGCTATTCTATATTTGATTATAGAGGTGCTAAAGATGGTACTACTAATGAAGGTGCCATAATCAGAGAAGATAGACCAAGTCATCCAAACCCTACAGATTTTATTGATCCATCTGGTACAAACTCAAGATCAAATGGATATCTCAGAAGAACTGGGTATTGGTATGCTGGTGGTTTGTGTGCCGCGGGTGATTGGATATATGCTTCAGAACATGATGCTAGACATTACAAAAAATTCCCAAGAAGAAATTTACTTACAGGAGAACAACAAATGTTAGAATCTTCAGTAACTAAATATGATGGTTCTGCAACTAATGATAGAAATGGTTATAGAGGTTCTTTATCTTATGATGAAGTAAATGATAGAATGTATTATTGGGATTATGAAGGGAACGGTGGATTTACTGTTATACTAGATGCTTCAACAAATGATGCAAAATCACTATGGTGTGATTTAGAAGATACTGTAGCAGGAACTAATTCAATTAAGACGGTTAATGGGTATAATAGAGATCCTGGTTTATTTATTGTAAACCCTAACTCAGAACCAAATGTTATAATGTGTGGTGGATATGATAACATATTAAAAGTAGATTATACTCCTTGTTTTACCGGAGGTGTTCCAAATGTAATAGAAGCTAACCCAATAAATAATGTTAATACAAATATTAATCAACCCGGTTACTTAAGAGTAGGATCTAAATTTCAAAAGACAGAAGGTACACCTACTGATAAATTACCAGGTTCAAAGAATTTTATGTTTGTTGGTGCTGACAGAGGATGGGCAAAGCCGGACTTTTGTTATCATGATATAGGTACAGGTAAAACCTGGGCCTCTAGAAGAAGAAGTAGCTACAAAGAAGATACAACTACTAATGGTAGAGGTTCTACAGCACAAAGTGACTACGGTCACTCACCTGTTTTAATGGAATCAGCTAATGGTTCAAAATATTGGATAAGAATGGGATACGCATCAGATGGTCATTCTTTTAAAATACACAGAGAAGATCAACATCCATATGAACTTATAGGTGATTGGCATGTAGTATATGGTACATTTACATTAGAAAATAATGCAAACGTTGATATGGTTTTTCTACATAATATGAGTAGTTTTGTTATACCTGCTAATTGTACTGTAAATGCTCAAGTGTCTAATGATAATGGATCAACGTATGAAGCATATGATATAACTTCAAATGAGTCTCATGTATTTTCTTCTATAGGGACACAATTAAAAGTAAAGATTTCAGCAAAAGGTTTTTATGATAGTAGTCCTTTTTATGTTGAAGGTGCTAGTATGAGCGTAAATTATTCATCTATGCATGATGCAGCAAAAAAGACTAATATCAAACACAAACATAATAGAAAAAGATTAAAATAATGGCAACAACTACACCATCTAAAAGAGACTTAACCATAAGCGGAGAACAGATTGCATCTACGGATGTAATGACTCACTTGGGTAAAACTGTTGCTACAAAAGAATTTGTAATAACATCTATAACAAACTTAGTTAATTCCGCACCTGTTACATTAGATACATTAAATGAATTGGCAGCTGCATTAGGTGATGATCCTAATTTTTCTACAACTATATCTACCAGCATTGGTAATAAATTAGATGCTAGTGTAAACCCAATTAAATCTGCAACAGTTAGTAATGATACAATTACATTTACTCATGCGGATGATACAACATCAGAGGTTACAACATTAGACAAAGACACAACATATTCTATAGGTGACGGTGGATTAACCACAAAAAACTTTACAGCAGCATTAAAAACAAAATTAGATGGTATTGATGCAGGTGCAAAAGTTGATCAAGATTTAACACCTGTAGTAGAAGGTGCACATGCTAACTACTCTATGAGTGGTGGTGGTACTGTTACTTGGAAAGGAAGTGTATTAAAGTGGACATCTAGGATTATCTGTATACCCGTAAGTAAAAGCTTAAGTAGTAATGGTCATATAGATATAGCTGCTAATACAGGAATTGATATTCCAGCATGGCACGGATTATATTGGATACATAATAGAGGTGGAGATTATCAATCAGGTACATTGCAGGTTCTTGATTATAATGGTACTAGTGTTAAACCTAATGAAAATTGGTTACTTATTGCTCAACATAATGCAGACACAGGATCTTTAAAATGGATGCCTGGTGTTATAATACTCCCTGGTGGTGATTCAAATTTTAATGCAGATTCAGGTGTATGTTCTTGGAATATAGGACCTAAAGGAGACAAAGGTAATCCGGGTACAAATGGTACCAACGGAACAGATGGAAGTAATGGAACCAATGGGGTTGATGGAGTTGATGGTGATCCAGGAACAAATGGATCAGACGGAACCAATGGTACGGATGGTGAACGCGGAGTACCAGGATCTAATGGAACTAATGGTTCAGATGGTAGGGACGGTGCTCCTGGTCTTCCTGGTGCTCCTGGTGCTGATGGAACTGATGGAGTAAATGGAACTGATGGAACTAATGGTGCTGATGGTTCTGATGGATCAAGGGGTCCCGCTGGAACAGATGGAACAGACGGTGTTGATGGAGTTCAAGGTATTCAAGGTGATAAGGGAGATAAAGGGGATACCGGTGATACTTTAGCTGTAACATCAAATTCTAATAATAGAGTAATCACAGCAACAGGAGGATCAACTGTGCAAGCAGAGACAAACTTAACTTTTAGTGGTACTACTTTAGGAATTGCTGGATCAGGTATTAGTTTTGATGGCGTAACTATGAGATTTACAGTATAACATTCAACCAATGGATTTAACAACGTTAAGAGAATTAAAACATAATGAGTTTTCTGAACCACAAGGAAACTTAGTTGCTAATATCCAAGTTAAAGGCACTGGATATAACGCTAATGATACTGGTGCAGGTTATATCAGATGGATAAATAGAGAAGGACAACAACTAGGAGAAAACGTTGGAGGTAGAGGAATATCCTTGGCAATTTTAGATCACTCCACTATGGAACTTGTAACTTCCATTAAAAGATATGACGTATATGCTTCGGAAGTTGAAAGAGATAATTTAGCAAAAAAATTAATGGATATACACTCAGGTGAATTAGGAAATCTTATTTACTGTATGTCTTCTTTTGATGCTATAGGAACTAATGAAGGTCTTGCAGAGGCAATGAATTTAGTAAGAGCTAATCACTGGTTTAAATTACCTGGATTACCAAATGGTCCAACTCACAGACATCCATATGCTGCAATAGGAACAAGCAGGCTAGGTATTATAAAAGAAGTATTACACTCAAACGCAAGTGGTGCAGATGCAGCTTATGCAACATTTTCTGTATCTGAAGATTGGGATAATCTAGGAGCAGAGGGATATGGTCCAGAAATTACAAATGGAGAAAGCATAGTTGAAATAAACTATGACGGCACAGGATACGGTTTTCATCATAAATATTTTACTATGGATGAAGACGGTAAAAACTCCTTGTATGATGGAGAATATGTTAGAATGACAGGCCAACAAAAAATTAGTCTAGACAGATTAAACGCAGGTGGTAAAGTGACTTCTTATTTTTGGAGTGCATCAGACACAGATGGTTGGATAAGATCTTCTTCTGTTAATAATTACTCTGTAGAATGGGAAACATTTGAACTTTTTTATAGATGGGATAGAGCAGCAGATACAGCGAGTGGAAATAACACAGGAAACACTGAGGCTAAGTATTTAAGAACAGGTCATTATCATATGCCTAGTGATATAGATACAGGTGTTTCTTCTATAAGAAACATACAAATTCAAAGATGTGGTTTTAAACCAATAACTAAAAATACCGTTTGTTTACAAAGCAATGTAATGTCAGCACAGCATATATCAGAGCATATTGGTTTTAAGTTAGGAGATGCTACATCATATTATAACCTTTGGGCATCAGATAGAAATTTAACTAATCAACCAAATTTAGCAGATTCAAGACTTGGATCTGGTTTTGATTCACAAGAAGTAAGATGGTTTGATAGGACACTTACAAATAGGAATGAATATAGTATACATGAAGGTAAAAACTTAACAGGTGATTCTAACAGATATAGTGAAATAGGTTATATAAATATTGATTCTAATAAAATGTACGTTGGATTAATATGGATGAATTGTAAAGAAAAAACCGGTGGTAATAATTACTTGGGTACACATACAAGAAGTAATGGTTCACAAGTACCTACATATGCTTATTCTGGAACTAGTAATACAACAAACCCTTACTCACATTACCCAGGACACAACAATGTAGAAAAAGATAAATGGTCTTTAATGGCTTATTGGTTTTTACCACATTGGTTTACTGATGCTCAAGGGAATGAATTTTATAGTAAAAATTGGTGTAGAGCTTTTGGTAATTATGAAAATGGAAGTGCAGATAATTTAACTAAAACTTTAGGTAGTGTTGGGGCCAATGGAGGTAATATTAGAGTTTCTAGATTTAAAGAAGGAGATGACCAAATACATTTAAGATGGTTAGATTATTATAATGGTACTAGATCACATAAAACATGGTGGGCTTTACCGGGTATATATGAAGTAGATCCTATGGATATACAAAGATTAGGTCAACTACATGGTATAGACATAAAAGAAGTATAAGATGAAAGATAATAATGAATATACGTGCACTGAATGTGAAGGAGCCTTTAGCGGGTGTTCTGAAAATGAATGTTTAGTTTCACTAAATCAAAACTTAAAATAAAATGGCAGATTTAAAACAAGGAACAACAGTAGGTGGTAATGAAGTATTACACACTGGTAATTATAACACAGCAAACTTTCCACAGTTTGTAGGTGTAACTGGAAGTACAGGACCAAAAGGTGATGGTGGTGATCAAGGTATACAAGGTGCCAAAGGTGATGCTGGCTCTGCAGGAGATACTGGAGCAGCAGGAGCAGCAGG
>TARA_B110000879_G_scaffold72099_1_pt1 | contig 25683 bp, 20 predicted proteins | sample TARA_B110000879 | Tara Oceans TARA_B110000879 (sample SAMEA4398094) | marine metagenome | biome: Polar Biome; feature: [SRF] surface water layer (ENVO:00010504); material: water (ENVO:00002006), including particulate matter (ENVO:01000060) such as... | depth 5 m
CGATTGGATTCCGAAACTTGTTTGGAATCGTTGAGCAGTTTGTGTTTAAAATTCTTTGGAAGAATGACCGCTGCCGCTGCCACTGGTCCTGCCAGGCAGCCCCTGCCAGCTTCATCGCAACCCGCTTCAATTAATCCTTTTGTAAAGTAGTTTTTTAGCACAAGTTTATGCCTGTTGCTGCACAACTACCCACTCGCCAGTTCCAAGTAAAGGCTCAGCTTGTTTGTATTTCAAGTTCTTTTTCTCACCCGACATTACGTGCTGAATATCAATTTTTTGGTTTCGGTTTATTTTCTTTTCTACACGAACGGGTTCTCTTTTTTCTTGTTGCTGAGCCGAAGGATCATTGTAATTCTTTTCAGTAGGCAATTGCTCTGGTGCACTAGGAACGGATCCTCTTCCGGTTTGAGTTCTAGGAGCCTGAGCTCTTGGAGCTTCGCCTTGTCTTACAGCGCTATTATCCTCTGGTAAAGAAGCTTTTGCCAAAAATGAAGTAACTTCATTATTTACTTTAGCCAACACTTTTTTAAACAATTCAAACGATTCGAATTTGTAAATCAACAAAGGATCTTTTTGCTCGTAAACCGCAGATTGTACCGACTGTCTAAGATCATCCATTTCTCTCAAATGCTCTTTCCAATGTTGGTCAATCATAGCCAAAATCACACCTTTTTCGAGTGCTCTTACTGCTTCAACACCTTCGGTTCTAACTCCACGCTCTATGTCTGCAGTAACCTGAATAGACTTGCGCTTATCGGTAAATGGAATTACAACACGCTTAAAGGTATTTTCTTTTTCATCTGCAATTCCTTTGATAACGGGATATGCACTTCGAGCGATTAGTTTCGATTTTTCTTCGTAATGAGATCGAACTTCAGCAAATAATTTTTCTCCCAATTGCTCAGGGTCAGTTGCCAAAAATTCTTGTTCGTTAAATGGTGATTCGATTCCGAAAACCTTAACCAATTCCAGTTTAAAGCTTTCGTAATCCTTAATATCTGAATATGCGTAAGCCATGTCGTAAGCTACATCATTCATCATATTGGAAACGTCTACTTGGATTCTTTCTCCGTAAAGAGCATGCTTTCTTCTGGTGTAAATAACCTCACGTTGTGAGTTCATTACATCATCGTATTCCAGCAATCGTTTACGCACACCAAAATTATTTTCTTCTACTTTTTTCTGTGCTCTTTCAATCGATTTTGAAATCATGCTGTGCTGAATAACTTCACCTTCTTCAAGGCCCATTCTATCCATAAGTTTTGCAACTCTGTCCGAACCGAACATACGCATTAAGTTATCTTCTAACGAAACAAAGAATTGAGAAGAACCTGGATCTCCTTGACGTCCAGCACGACCACGTAACTGTCTGTCAACGCGACGAGATTCGTGACGCTCTGTACCAATAATTGCCAAGCCACCAGCAGCTTTTACTTCTTCAGACAGTTTAATATCTGTTCCACGACCAGCCATGTTGGTTGCAATGGTTACCGTTCCACCTTTACCAGCTGCCGCAACAACGTCGGCTTCTTTTTGGTGCAACTTAGCATTCAATACTTGATGCTTGATGTTTTTTCGTTGAAGCATTCTACTCAACAATTCTGAAATCTCCACCGAAGTAGTACCTACCAAAACGGGTCTTCCTTCTTTCACCAATTTCTCAGCTTCGTCGATTACAGCATTAAATTTTTCTCGAACTGTTTTGAATACAAAATCTTGTCTATCATCTCTAGTAATTGGACGGTTTGTTGGAATAACAACAACATCCAATTTATAAATCTCGTGAAATTCACCTGCTTCAGTTTCTGCCGTACCCGTCATTCCAGCTAACTTGTGGTACATTCTAAAATAATTCTGAAGGGTAACTGTAGCATAAGTCTGAGTTGCTGCTTCAATTTTCACATTCTCTTTTGCTTCAATTGCTTGGTGCAGTCCATCAGAGTATCGACGCCCGTCCATGATACGGCCAGTTTGCTCATCAACAATCTTAACTTGATTATTCATTACAACATATTCTACGTCAATTTCAAACATGGCATAAGCCTTGAGTAATTGGTTAACAGTGTGAATTCGTTGGCTTTTAGCAGAATAATCACTTATAATAGAATCCTTAGTAGATAGCTTCTCTTCATCAGAAAGGTCTGATTTCTCAACTTTATCAATCTCGAAACCTATATCTGGCATGATAAAGAAATTAGGGTCCTCTGATTCGCCAGTAACCAACTCAATTCCTTTGTCGGACATTTCAACAGAATTCTGTTTTTCGTCAATTACAAAAAACAATTCTGAATCTACAAATGGCATTTCTTTACCTTGATCGGCAATATAAATTCCCTCTGTTTTTGTTAACTGTGCTCGGATTCCAGGCTCACTCAAGAACTTAATTAAAGCCTTGTTTTTCGGCATGGCACGAAACGCTCTATAAAGGGCTAAACCACCATCTTCACGAGTTTTTTTATCAACTCCATCAGCTAATTTTTTCTTTGCTTCAGCAAGTAACGTATTCAATAATTTCTTTTGTTGATTCACCAACACTTCAATTCGTGGCTTGAGCTCCATGAACTCATGTTCGTCTCCTTTCGGAGTTGGACCAGAGATAATTAACGGTGTTCTTGCATCATCAATCAATACAGAATCTACTTCATCAACAATCGCATAATGTGGTTTCCGTTGAACCAAGTCTTCAACTGCAGTAGCCATGTTATCTCTAAGATAATCAAAGCCAAACTCGTTGTTTGTACCGTAAGTAATGTCCGATAAATAAGCTTGTCTTCTATCTTCAGAATTGGGTTGGTGTTTGTCAATACAATCAGTAGTTAATCCATGGAATTCAAATATTGGAGCATTCCATTCGGAATCACGTTTAGCTAGGTAATCATTCACAGTTACTAAATGCACTCCACGACCAGTAAGAGCATTTAAGAATACAGGTAATGTTGCGACAAGGGTTTTACCTTCTCCAGTAGCCATCTCAGCAATTTTACCTTGATGCAATACCATTCCACCAATGATTTGAACATCATAGTGAATCATGTTCCAAAGAATCTCAGTTCCAGCAGCGTCCCATGTGTTTTTCCAACTTGCCTTGTCGCCGTTTATAACGATATGAGGTTTAGTCGAAGCGAGTCGTTTGTCATTTTCTGTTGCAAGAACTTCAAGACTTTCATTTTCAGTAAATCGACGAGCGGTTTCTTTTATTACAGCAAACGATTCAGGTAAAATTTCCAATAATATTTCCTCGACTTTTTCTAGAATAACTTTGTCTAGCTCATCAATTCGAGAGTAGGCAGCTTCTTTGTCCGCAATTGAAAGTGAGTCGTTGTCTTGAGTTTTTGATTTTAAATCATCAACTTCTTTTTGCTCGTCTTGATAATGAGCATGAATTTTTGCTCTTAATTCCGGAGTCTTTGCACGCAATTCATCGTTGCTTAAAGAAGTAAGTTCTGAGTAGGCCGCGTTGGTTTTTTCAACGATTGGTGTGATTTCCTCTATGTCTTTTTCGGATTTGTTGCCAAAAAACTTTGCAGCAATGTTCGTTATAAAATCCATTATTTGGGGTGTATTTTTACTTTAAAAATGAGTGCAAAAATAGCAGTTTTTGCGGGATTAAAGCCTTGTTTTAAAGGGTTTAAAATGGTAAAAAAGAACAATATAGAAATCGCGATATTCTCTGGTTATTAGCAGCAAATTAGAAAACTTTTAACTTATGAAACATAAAACGCGTTATCTAATAACTCATACTACTTTTGCGGTATGGAAAAACGTGGGGGAAAACGTAGCGGATTAAAAGGTGCTGGAAAGATTAGTCGAAGATCATCGAGCGGTATTGGCAAAAGTAGTGACGACAAAAAGTCGATAAGTAATCCAAATTCGAAACGTAGCTCAAGAAGAGATGCTGTAGAAGAAGAAAAAGATAAAAAACCATTTAAGAAATTCGAAAAGAAACCTTTTGAGAAAAAGAAATTTGATCGAAGCTCTAAAGTTAGTGATAAAAAAGAATTACGGACTATAGATTCTAAGCCGAGATTTAAGGATGAATCAAGTGGTGAAGAGCGTGTTCGCAGGCCAAGACTAAAAGGAGCGCCTTCTGAAGGAAGACATGCTCCAACATCTAAAAAACGTACTGAATCTGAGGTTCATGAAACGCGATTGAACAAGTACATTGCTACAAGTGGAATTTGTAGTAGAAGAGAGGCTGATAAGCTGATTTCTGAAGGTATGATTACCATTAATGGAGAGGTTATTACTCAATTAGGAACCAAAGTAATGCCAGGAGATGAGGTTCGTTATGCAGGAGAAAAACTTGTTTTTGAGCGTTACATCTATGTGTTATTGAACAAGCCTAAAGATTTTATTACTACAGTTGAAGATCCTCAAGGTAGAAGAACGGTAATGGAATTGGTGAACAACCATATTTCAGAACGAATCTATCCAGTAGGAAGATTAGATAAGAACACAACGGGTTTGTTGCTATTGACCAATGATGGTGATTTGGCTAAGAAGCTAACACACCCTTCTCATGGTGTGCGAAAAATTTATCATGTTCATACTGATAAGCCTTTAAGCAAGTCGGAAATGAAGAAATTGGCTGATGATGGTGTTGAACTTGAAGATGGTTTAGCAAAATTTGATGCTATTGCTTATGTTGGTGATGGTGAGAATAAAAAAGAAATAGGCGTTGAATTGCATTCTGGAAAGAACCGAATAGTAAGGAGAATGTTTGAAGCATTAGAGTACAAGGTTACAAAACTGGATCGAGTAAGTTTTGCTGGCTTGACTAAGAAGGGTATCCTAAGAGGAAAATTTCGCCATTTGAATGAACGCGAAATTGGAATGCTGAAAATGATAAAATAGAAGAACAAAAAACGGGACTAGGGTCCCGTTTTTTGTTTGAATTAGTTTTTAAAACCCACCAATCGTAATGCCCATTGAAAAAGGATAAAGTTCAGGGGCCCGTCCTGACTCAAATAATTCGGTCAACGAATATTTGGCGTAGAAACCAAAGTTATCAATGGAAACTCTTGCAAGTGCTTCAAACTTGAAAGGGTTTAGGTTGTAGTCGTCTTTGACTTTGTCTTTTAATTTACTTTCTCCTAACGTATATTTCTGTTTAATCGCTGAGCCTATTTTATAGCTTCCCACTACCCCAAATTGAAGCCCAAACGGGTGATCTAAATCGCCCAGTCGCATTCCAATTAATAATGGAACTTGCAAATAAGTCGCTCTGAGTTTGTATTTATCAAAACTTCTAATGCTATCTGATGTGAATGCCGTTGAATCGTTGGAAGTAGAAATATTTATGTTGTTTTTAAAATGATAGTTGGTCCAATTTATTCCAAGCCCTGAGCGCACGTACAAACGCTTTTTCGCCAATCTTGCTTCTTTAAACATGAAGGTAAGTCCAACTGAATTTGAGCGAGCAGAGTTGAGTTCCATTAAATTTTGATTTGCAGGTAATGCAATAGAATTTCCTGGAGTCATATATCCCGCCAATCCAAAATCAAAGGCTAATCCTATACCGCTATCATTGCTATCATCTTTACCTGTTTTGCTCGAATCTTTTGAGCTAAAATCGAAATCATAGTCATCTGAATCATCATTATTCAGGATAATAATTATTGAATTTCCAATTTTGATCTTAGTAGTATCTGGTTCCTTTTCTTTTAAACTGTCTTTTTGAGCAAAAGCTCCAACGGTGCAAAATAATAGTCCGAATAATAGTGTAATTGATTTCATAATTCTAATGTTTAAAATGTCTTATTTGTAGTGATTTGTCGTAAGACGGGCGACTTAACAGATAGTTACATCTTAGTTGTTTTTTGTCTTCGAAAAGCTGAATTTTCCAAGCGTAAAGCTGTAAGAAGTACTTGATATGCTTGCTCTGTGAGTGAATGCAACATTTGCGTTTGTTTTTTGTTGAAGCAAAGTAGTCGCACTAGCTAGCAGTTCATTTCCTTGAATTTTACCACCCTTAGCTTCGGAGTTTTTAAATAATTTTTTGCGAATATTTTGATTCAACCATTCTCCAGCAGTTTGAGGTTCTGTTTCCGCTTTTGCAAGTAATTCTTTTGGTTTAGAAGTTATTGGTATTTCAACTTTACTGACTGCTAAGGCATCCTCTGGTTTAATGATCAGGAACTTCTCAAACTTTTTTGGTTTTAGTGATTCTATTTGAAGCCTTGGTTGGGTTTTATTTTCTTCCAGTGATTCATGATGGGTAACTGCGCTTTCATTTTTAGTTATAGACAAGGAAGCAGGTTTAACTTGCTGAGCAATAAATTTTGGTTCTTCTATAATTATAGCCGAAGATTTTTCTAAAAATAGTTCTGAAGGAATACTGTCTTTTTGTAGAGTTAGAGAACTATCAGCAATTGCATCACCAATCGGTTTTTTATTATCAGACAAATGAACCGTCGTTTCTCGAGTAAAAAAGGGAATTAGCGCAATTAGCAGTAATCCAACAGCTGCAAATCTTCGCAGGGGCGTCATAAAAACAAGAATTCCTGCTTTCTTTTTAAGCTTGAATTTTTCAGTAAACTCAATTATGGACTTCGGAAGAATAGTATTGGAGTATCGGGTTGCTAATTTTTTAAGACCCTCATTTTTAGAAATTACAAGAGCTAATTCCTTTTCATCGTTTTTAGTTAGTTGACCTTCAATTGAGCCAATAATGAAGTCTTCTGCATTTAATGGTGTTATCTCTTTTTTTAAATCAGAAAAGTCAATACTAATTTTTTCATTAGCATCCAAAGTGATCAGTTCGAAACCCTCTAATTCAGCTTTTAAATCTGACTGATTTTCTAGAAACAACAATAACTCAGCAGAATCTTCAGCATTAAGATTTGCCTCGATATAATCCAGGTAAAACTCCTCGTAGTTATGTCGATTTATTCTGCTCATTCTAAAACCGTTTCAATACTTTTTAAATACTGCTGTAGTGCTTTTCGACCTCTAAAAATGTACACTTTGACTTGCGATTCAGTTAGGTTTACGATCTCGCCAATTTCTTGATAATTGTACCCTTCATAATCTCTTAGCATTACAACTGAACGGTGAATTTCAGGTAATGTTTGAAGTGCCTTTTCTAAGATTTCTCCTAAGTCCGTATATTGCTTAGTATGTGAGTGCAGGTTCACTGCTGATTCATCCACTTGAGTTAGTCTTTTGTTTTTTCTAAAGACATCAATCATGGTGTTGTAGCCAGCGGTAAATAAATACGATTTCGATTTTCCGAACTCTACATTTTCATGTTTTATCCAAAGTTTAGTAAATACATCTTGGACTACATCCTTAGCTGCTTCCGTATCGCTCATACTTTTAAGTATAAACCGGTAAAGTCCGTCAGCATGCAAGTCAACCGCAGTATTGTATTCTTTTCGGGTCATTTTTATTTTAAGCTCAGGGATAGGACGGAACACTTTCAAAAAAGTTACAGCTTGGTGAAAATAGTAGCAAGAAAAAAAGTAGAAGTTAACGAAGAAAGCTAATATGTTCAATCTTAACGAATGGAATATAGAGATTTCACATGAACTTTTAGGTTGAACAAGAGATCGCAATAAATGAGGAGTATTGGAAAGCGATCAATTATTCTAGTTTTCTGTCTTGGCTTGGAATAAAAACGGAGCAACAAACTCAATTCAACGCTTTGATGTTAGCAGAATACTAAAGGGTTCAATTATTTAGTTGTATTGCTTTCTAGATTTGCCTTATGCGATTTTTGCGATATATATTTATCACTTTACTACTATTGATTTTAGCTTTTTTGGGAGTAGGGTGGTATTTATCTGAAAAATATAGCGACAAGATTCAAAAAATTGTTCTACAAGAGCTAAACAATAGCCTCAATGCTGAAGTGAATGTAGGGGCTATTGAGTTTTCATCATTTCGTAAAATCCCTTATTTAAGCCTTTCATTTTCCGGTGTACTGATAAAAGAAAGTAAAGATTTTACATCCAACCCAGATACACTGCTCTATGCCGAAAATTTAAGTTTTCAGTTTGATTTGTGGGATGTGTATAATGGCAAGTATGAATTACGTCATTTGGATGTCGAGTCTGCCAAATGTTATATGAAACAAAACAAGACTGGAACTCCAAACTACACGATTTGGAAACCCAGTGAAGATTCATCATCAGTTGATATTTCATTTCAATTAGACGAAGTTAACCTAACGAATATTAATTATAAATATAAGGACTCTCGGAATAAAATTCTTGTAAGGTGCGAGGTAAATAAGCTGAAGGTTCATGGAGATTTTTCTTCTGAACAGCTGGAGCTAAAGTTTAATGGAAATACTACAAATTCAACGGTATTGGTTGCTGGAGTATATGCGCTAAAAGGGCAGTCGGTGCAGGTTAACTCTGGAATAGTATATAATAACAATCAGTCCACCTTTGAATTGCAAAATGGAGAGGTAATTATTGACCAAACAGTTGATTTGAATTTAGGAGGATTTGTTGCCCCGGAATCGTTTCAATTCTTTGCCAAAACAGATAAGGCTAATCTTAAGCAAATACTCAACCTATTGCCGGATTCATGGGATAATTATTGGATACATTATGCTCCAAATGGGATAGCGAAAATTAATTTTAATATATCAGGAAAATCATCTGAAACCCCCAATATTGATATAGGTTTTGAATTGTCAAATGGAAGCGTAGTAACCAAAGGAGAGAAAAAAATAGAGCTTAAGTCATTGAACTTAATTGGATTTTATTCCAATGGAAAACAGAGGAATGCAGAAAGCTCAACCCTGGAATTAACTGAACTCTCTGGTGTATTCCCATCGGGTTCATTTAAGGGAAGTACTAAGATTTCAAATTTTAATGATTTGAGAGTACAAGGGATTTTAGAGGGAAGTCTTGCATTAGATGAACTTACTCAATTTTTGAAGGTAGAGAAAATAGATACTTGTCAAGGGGATGTTGTCTTTAATCTTTTTGGTGATATTTATTGGGATAAGATCTTGCAAGAATCAGTTGTAACGTCTAAAAGTAAAATAGAAGGGGCCATCCACTTCACAGGTGTTGCATTGAAACTAAAATCTAGCGTTTCTATTTTAAAAAATTATCAAGGAAAAGTAAAGTTCGACAAACAACAGGTCCGTTTCGAAAAAAGTGAAGGTCAATTAAACTCAACCAACTTCATACTGAATGGGAGTGCCGATAATTTGTTTCAATGGGCTTTAGAAGAATATGAGTTATTGAGAATAATAGCAGAGGTAGAAGCTGATAAATTGATTTTGGAAGAGTTTTTATCTGTTTCAGTATCTTCCGAAAAAGGGACTACACGCTCACTCGCAATTCCAGGAGTTGAACTACAGTTAAGTGCAAAAATTGGTAGATTGAGTTACGAGAATTTTAAAGCACAAAATGTTGAAACTAAATTATTTGTTGGGCAAAAAAGCTTGAAAGCAAATCCTATTAAACTGGATGCTATGAATGGCAAGGCAAGAGGAAAGCTAGTTGTTATAAGTTATCCGAAAGGAGGATATAATATGAGTTTTATTGGCGACTTTGAGTCTGTTGATATTAAAGAACTATTTACACAGTTTGAAAATTTCGGGCAGGATGAGGTTAAGGCAGAGAATATTGCTGGTGTAACCAATCTGAAGTTAAATTTAGAAGGCAAGTTAAATGACAATTTTGAGATGTTACCGGCTTCGATTTTTGCTAATGCTCATTTAGATATTTCTCGTGGTAAGTTGACCAATTACAATACGTTACAAAGTATATCTGATTATTTTAAAAGCAATATTGTACTCAAAAAGGTATTTCGTGCAAATGATTTGTCTGAGCGTTTAAAGGATGTCCGTTTTGATCAACTGGAGACTGAGTTTTTTGTTAAGAATAGCGCTCTTTTAATCCCAAAAGTTCAATTAAAGTCAAGTGTTCTAAATGTTAACGTATCTGGTAAACATAGTTTTAATGATAGTGTAGATTATAAAGTTGATTTTGACATTTCTGATTTACTTATAAGAGATAGGAGTTTCGAAACTGAAAATGGCGAGGTGGTGGATGATGGCACAGGAAGGTATCGAGTTTTTATGTTGGTGAAAGGCACTGCTGATAATCTAAAAATTGAGATTGACAAAACATCAAAAAAGGCATTCAAGAAGCATCAGAGGAGCGCAGAAGGGCAGGAATTTAAGCAAGCTCTTCACAAAGAGTTTGGGTGGTTCGATAAAGATACAAGTTTGAAAAAAGATTTACACAAAATTAAATATGAAATAGAATGGGAGGAGGCAGATAAGCATACAACTACTATTTCATCGGGTAACGGAGACTCTAAAAACTCAAAGACTAAAAAGAAACGGAAATGGTTAGAGCCAAATGAGGAGGAGAAAGAGTATTTTGATTTTAAAGATGACGATTTTTAGAACTTTTTTTCTTTTTCTTCTTGTCTTTTTTTTCTTTTTTAGTTTTCTTCTGATCTTTCTTTTTATCTTTTTTTGGGGGCTTAGACTTTTTTGACTCCGGCATTATAGGGCAGTCAGAGCATGCTGATTTTCCTTTTTCTTCAAATTTTTTGCAACACTTTTTATTTCGCCCCATTCCTAAGCTAGATGTCTCGCTGTTGAACGCCGTAGGTTTCATCTTCTTCGATGTTACCCAATGGCTCAAAATGAATCATGATATCATATACATTTTCCACGTTATCTTTTATTGCGTTTTCAACGTCGATACCAATTAAATGTGCTTCTTTCATGGTTAGAGACTCATCTAATTCAATATCCAAATCTATCATCAATAAATTAGACAATCTCCTGACACGCAAACGGTGTGGATTATTCGCTTCTTTAATCGAATTTACAGCTTCAAAAATTTTAGTATAAATAGCGATGTCTTCAACACTATCCATAAGTTCAAAGCTGGTCTCTCTAAACAACTCAAATGCAACCTTTAGAATCCAAACACCAACTAACAGTCCAATAAAATGATCTAGCCAATCTTGCTGGAAGAAAAAAGAACAGCTTACTCCAACTAAAACGCCTAGAGATAGAATAATGTCGCTGCGCATATTATGAGCATTTGCAATGAGCATTTTACTGCTAATAGATCTCCCTTCTTTCATTTGCCAATAAGAGAGAATGAGTTTTACTAGAACTGAAATTACTGTTACTACTATTGCTCCAAACGCCGGCACATGTCTAGATGTACCATTCCATAAATCAATAATGGAGGAAAACACAAGCTGAGCTCCTATGAAAAATATGAAGAAGGACAATAGTTTAGTTGCAACTGCTTCTGCACGATTGTATCCGTATGGAAATTTAGGGTCAGGTGGCCGAACAATTATTCTAGCAGCAATTAATGTAATAAAATAGGTTCCAACGTCATTTGCGCTGTCGATACCGTCTCCAATAACTGCTAATGAATCAAATAAATAGCCACCACCTATTTTGGAAATAGCCAAAATGGAGTTAATACCTATTCCAATCCATGACGCCCGAATAATACGTTGTTGACGATTCATCTATTTATTTCACCAACTTAGAAATAGCCTTAAACTGTTCATTACCAGATACTTTACAAAGTTCAAATAATATAGACTCAACAGTTGTAACTCGAATACCTTCAGTGGCAAACCGTTGAAGTGCTATCTCCTTATCGTATGGGTTTCGGCTTGATATAGCATCTGCCACAACTATTGGTGTATGTCCAGCTTCTAAAAGGTCTATAGCCGTTTGTAAAACACAAACATGACTTTCAATTCCACAAAGAAGTACATTTTTTATAAAATGTTCTTCAATTTTGAGGTTGAAGTTTGGTTCGCCCGTACAAGAAAAAGTCATTTTTTCAATAGGGTCAAACTCGCCTAAACTTTCAGATATAGGTTCAAGTGTTTTCCCCAACCCTTTCACGTATTGTTCTGTTATTATAATAGGAATATTAAGAAGCTTAATTCCTTCTATCAGTGTTCTACATTTTTGAAGGAGTTGCCCGTTATTGTTGATATGCGGAAAGAGTCGCTCTTGCAGGTCAACGACAACCAATTTAGTATCTTCTTTTAATATTCTCATGGTATCAAATATTTTATGACATTTGTATGTCAAAATAACAAATTATGAGAACGATTTTAGCCATAGTTTCTGTATTTATTTTTCAATCGGTAATGGGTCAAATTACGGTTGATAGAAGTTTTATGCCAAAAAGTGGTGATAAAGTTTTCTATACCAATGCTGAAATTGGAAATGATAAAATACACGAAACAAAAGGAGCAAGTGTTACATGGGACTATTCCAATTTAAAGTTAGCTTTTCAAGCTTCGGAAGAGTATAAGTCTGCGAGGTCAATAAACTTCTTTTTTTTAACTATGGATTTTGGAGTAAAAGTTGCTGATTCATTGGGCTTTGGGGCTATAATGATGAGGGATATTTATGATATATACAATGTGACAAACGGTGCTTTCAAAGCAGAAGGGCGAAGTGTAAAATATAATGGATTTCCAATACCCCAGAATTATTCTGACAAGGATGAGATTTATAAGTTTCCTTTAGATTATGGCGATAATGATACTTCTACATTTAAAGTTTCTTTTAACCTGCAAGGCCTAGGTTCCATAGTTCAGCAAGGAACTAGGATTAATGAAGTTGAAGGGTGGGGAGACCTTAAGCTACCTAATAAAACCTTTTCAAATTGTATAAAAGTAAAGACAACTATTGATGGATTGGATTCTCTGAAATTTATGGGAATTAATATACCGATACCTAACAGAAGAATTGAATACAAGTGGTTTGCAGCAGGAATTAAAAATCCAATCCTCATTATTTCCGGCACCTTATTAGGAAACTCCTATACTCCTACAAATGTTAAATATCAAGAAGAAGAGAAAGAAATTATTGGATTCTACGCTATTAAGAATGAGTTATTAATAAATGAGTCTACAGAATTAAATGACACATCAAGTATGTCTGGAATTTTTAGACAATGGGAAATTTTACCAGAAACCTATACACTTGGGGCAGGTGCTAATTTAGGAGATAGTTCTTTATTATTGAGCTTTACAACTGCTGGTAAATACTCTATATCACTCACAAAGAGAAATAGATTTGGAACTAAACTGAGTACTAAAGTTGATTATATCAAAGTAAAAGAAAAACAAGAAGAAATTAACACGTCTTCAATTGGGGCGAATTTAATTAGTAACGGCGCTTCTATCTATCCTAATCCTTTTTCAAATAAATTGAATGTTGAGTCATCTTCAAAAATCATTTCTATAAGACTAATTGATAATTTAGGCAAAACGGTTGCCGCAACATTTGGTAATGATGGATTAATCGAATTGGACGAATTGCCTCGAGGCATCTATGTTGTTGAAGCCACAACTGAACATGGAAGAGAAACACGAGTAGTTATAAAGAACTAGTATAGTTTGGCTATTTCAAAGAGCTTGTCATTACTTGAAATTGTTATGCCAAGGGCTTTCATTTTGCTCAAATTAAGCATAGCAGTAGCTACAGTAATTGCGTGAATTGCTTTGTATTTTTTGAATGGCCCAACAAAGAGGACGTTCAAGATATTCATAATTGAAATCCCTATTTGTTCTCCCAGCCTAAATTCTTGACGATTACCCATAAGTAAGCTTGGTTGCAAAATAGATATCGAAGGAATGTGCAGAGTAGATAATACTTCCTGCATTTCTCCCTTTATTTTACTGTAAAAGATAGTTGATCTTGAATCTGCACCCATTGCACTAACAACGATAAATTTTCCAACTCCATTCGATTCAGCCCACTTGGCAAGGTTTATAACATATTCATAGTCAACTGCTTTGAATTTTTCTTTGCTGCCAGCATTTTTAATCGTAGTGCCTAGGCTGCAGAAAACGGTATCAATAGGAACAGAACAGTTTAGATTTTTTAAATCTGAAAAATCTACTATGTGTTGCTCTAATTTGGGGTGCTGTATTTCAAGGATTCTTCTATTTGCCAAATGAATGGAATTGATAGCTTCGTTTGTTAATGTTAGTTGAAGTAATTCATTTCCAACTAAACCTGATGCTCCTGCGATTAATACATTCATCTTTTGTTGCTAATTTGGAAGATCAATCCAATCTCCGTGTTCTTGGATTAGTGCGATAAGATCCTCCACGGCTTGATTTTCTGAAACATTACGTTTAACAACTTCTTTTTCCTTATAAAGTGAAATTTTTCCTGGTCCAGTGCCTACATATCCATAATCCGCATCAGCCATTTCTCCAGGTCCATTTACAATGCAACCCATTATACCAATTTTAATCCCTTTAAGATGCTCAGTTCTAGCTCGGATTTTGGCAGTTACTTCTTGTAAATCGAATAATGTACGACCGCAGCTCGGGCAAGAAATATATTCGGTTTTGGAAATTCGAGTTCTTGTTGCTTGTAAAATTCCAAAAGCAGTTTGGTTAATCATTTGTTCAGGACCACAATTCTCGGATGCAATGAAAACGCCGTCACCAAGTCCATCAATAAATAAGGCTCCCATATCTGTTGCGCTTTGCAACTGCAGCTGGTCTACCGTCAAATTTCTAAAAGTACGGCCTATAATAACAGGTGTATTACATTCAGCGTTCATTAATTCCACAAATAACCTGCGCTGTTCAGCCATACCATGATGATTAAATGTATCTAATAACAAGACTGCTGTTTTATCAGTTTTAAGTGAGGAAATAAGATCTTCATTTAGATCTGAAAGATAGGTATGAATAAAATTTAATTTAATTGATTTTTCCATTTTCCCTAGATATTCAGAAATATTTAAAAAAGGAAAATGGCGCGGTTTTTCTTTGTTTTCTAGCCATGTTTTATGTGTTTGAACAATACCTAAATTACCTGGAATAGCAAAATCAACTTGGTGGTTATTCACAAAAATATAATCAGCAGCTTGGTCAGTCATATTCCATTTGTCTAGTGGAACAGAATATTGATAGCCGTAGGCGAATAAACTAGCCGGTTTTATCTCTTTTTTTAATGATAAGTCTGCCATAACGATCGGTGCAGATTCAGAACCTATATTCGATACTTGGTTGGTAATTCTTCTCTTGTACTCAAACGGATTGATCGGATAGCTATCGATTTGTTGAATAGCATCATGATTCATTCTTCCGCTATATCGAGCGACTAGTGCTTGAGCTATTGGAATTTCAAATTCAGGCTCCTCTGTTAATGAAACACGAACAGTATCACCGAGGCCATCTTCCAATAAAGTTCCAATTCCAACAGCAGATTTTATTCTTCCATCCTCTCCCTCTCCCGCTTCCGTAACTCCCAAGTGAAGTGGATAATTCATTCCAGATTTTATCATATTGCTGACCAACATACGGTATGCTTCGACCATTACTTGAGTATTGGAAGATTTCATGCTCAGTACAATATTATGATAACCTTCAGATTCACATATTCTTAAGAATTCCATAGCCGATTCCACCATTCCAAGTGGCGTATCTCCGTAGCGGCTTAAAATTCTATCGGATAAAGAACCGTGATTTGTGCCAATTCTCATGGCTGTTCCATGCTCTTTGCACAACTTTACTAAAGGAAGAAACCGTACTCGTATTCTAGCCAATTCTTTGTCATATTCAGCATCGGTATAATCAATATGAACAAATTTCTTTCTGTCAGCATAATTGCCTGGATTTACTCGGACTTTTTCTACAATTTGTGCAGCGATTTCAGCAGCAATCGGAGTAAAATGAATGTCAGCTACTAGCGGTGTATTGTAGCCGCGCTTTACCAATTCTTCTTTTATATTACGCAAGTTTTCCGCTTCACGCTTGCCAGGTGCAGTTATTCTTACAAGTCCACAACCAGCCTCAATCATCCTGATTGACTGAGCCACTGTGGCTTTTGTATCCATGGTATTGGTTGTGGTCATAGACTGAATCACGATCGGATTGTTGCCTCCGATTTTAAGATTTCCAATAGTTACTTCTCGTGTTTTAAATCGACTGTATTGCGTAAGTGAGTTACAGTATTTTTTGTTATTCATTTTCGTGGGAGTGCAAGACAAGTTTTGTATTCGTTTATAACACCTTGATCGTTAGAATTGTTTTCAGATTTTGATTTAATTAAACCAATTTTTAGCAAATATTTTTCAGTTATTGGACGCAATGATCCAGCATAAAGCTCCGTCAAGTAAGCGCTAAGAGCTAATGTTATTAAAAAAAATGTTAAGTGAATTTTTATTTGAAATTTAAGCATTAACAGAACAATAACACCCATAAAAAAGGCAATTTCAACCAATTGTATCGACTTTGTAATTAAGTCATAATATATTTTCCTTCTATCGGCGATAAACAGGAACAGGGAAACATTTAGATACGCAATTACCACCATAATTAGCAGAGTCAACCATTCGGGAGTTTGGTGAATGTACTTTTTGTCCATTATCATAGAAATAATGTTAGCATGTACGATGACTTCGTATGTATCAGGATAGGCTATTCCTGCAAATATAGGGTTTTGAGGAGTATAGAAAATATCAACTAAATCCCGAGCGCCCAGCTGCAGACCAATATAATCGAGGATAACAATTTTGTCTTTCATTACTGATAGGTATCCAATTTCTCCAAGAACTTGATGCGCACCAAAGGCAGTGAGTTTTCTGTAATTCTCGGTCCAATTAACTGTTTCCTTAAAATAGCCTCGCGATTTGAGATACTCGTAAGCTTCAGGGTTAGCTAATTCAACAATTTTTGTCGAAAAATTGAGGTACAATGAATCGGTGCTACCAAGATATTGAAATGGGTAAAACTCCTTAATAGTCCTAAACCCTTCTCCTGATGCACTGCTTAATAAGTTTGTAAATCCATTGTTTGCCGTTTCATTAAACAGCGGATTAGAATACTGGAGTGAATTAAAAACGTCTTTTGTTTTATCGGTGGTTATTAACTCATTAACTAATATCAAATTCTTGGTTTGAGATAATGACATTGCTAAAGGAAAATCAAGAGCAGGACCCTTTTCTCTTCTAAAAAACGCATCAATTCCTACAACTTTTGGCCCGTATCTATTGATGATATCGAGCGTTTGAGCAATTTCAGCCCTATTTATAAATTGAATATTTACTAATATTACATTGGTATCACGAGCAATTTCTAATGGATTACGCAGGTATTCTAATTCATCAGAAGCCGATTTTTCGTTTACTGGTGGTTGTGAAAAAACCAGATCACTCATCTCGGAATCTTCAAACGCTTTTGCAAGTGGATCAAATAGGTCTGTTTGGATTGGAAGGTGAGTAAAAAAAAATATGAATACTCCTATATAACCAGCACACAAAAAGGTATTTAGACGAAATAAATACTTCATTTAAATTTTTTTTGAACAACACTAAAGTACTCAAATAACACTATTTTTTTTGCGCGACATAATATTTATTTGTGCTTAATACTGGGTATGATTACATTTGTTAACTAAAACCTAAGTCCATGAAAATAAAATTGTTATCTGTATTTTTTTCTCTTTTGATTAGCGTTTCGAGTATCGCTCAAGGAGCATTCACTGTCTTGTCTGCAAAAGGAGACAACCTGGTTCAAAAAGGCACAGAATATGAACCATTAGGACCAGGTATGAAACTGCCAGTAAATGCCAAGATTATGCTAGGTGAAGGCGGTGCCGCAGAGTTAAGCAATGCTAGTGGAAGTGCTGTTAATTTGAATACAGCTGGTATTTATACAATGAATGATGTGGCTGGTAATTTTAAAGCTGATAATTCAGGATTAGCTCAACGTTATTTATCATATGTATTTAAAGAAATGACAGCAGACAATGACGGTAACACTAGCAACATGTCTATAAAGGGTTCTGTTGAACGATCATTAGAGCATTATGGAATTATTCTTTTTTCTCCAGAAAGCACCTACTTTATGCAAAAGGTAACCACTATTCAATGGGCTTCTGAAGCTGAATTGGGTGCATGTAAAGTGCAGGTTTTGAATTTGTTTGATGAGCCTATTATTGAGCAAATTGTTACTGGTAACGATGTAACATTGGATTTATCGAAAGTGAAATTTGAGGAAGATGCAATTTATAAGCTGATTGTAGTTAGTAACACAAATCCGAATATGAAGTCTGGTGAATTAATTTTGAGAGTTCCTTCCAGAAAAGAAAGAGCTCAGATCCAGCAAGACTTAATTGAAATCGATAAGAGTAAAGATGAATCTTCACCTCTTTACTACGCCTTAATGGCAAAGTTTTGTAAAGTGAATGGACTATATGTAGATGCTGTTACTAATTTTGAAAAAGCTATGGCTCTTGCTCCAGAATCTGAAATGATTCGCATTGAATACGATGCTTTTCTAAAGCTTTTGGGAGTAAAATAATCAAAGAACTAGACGCTAAGAGAATCTAACAAAAAGTCACTTTTCGATAAATTGAAAAGAGGCTTTTTGTTTTATAATAATTCCAATTTAGAGTTAGACTTATCAACAGTTAAAGAATATTTCGCTCCTAACAATAGCGGTGTATTTGTGCTCGTATGGCCAGCGGGAAAACCAAAAGCAATTGGAATAGGTAATTCATAAAATCGTTTCGCAATTAATTCATAACTATCTTCAAGAAACCAATTTGAGAGATCTGTCATATCTGTAAATCCACCGATTAAAATACCTTTTATATTATTTAATTTCTGACTTTTTTGAAGATGAAATAGCATTCTATCTAGTTTATAGTTTTCTTCACACAGATCTTCAAGGAAAAGAATACTACCAGAGGATTCAAAATCACTGTTCGTCCCAATTAAACCGGAAAGCACCGAGAGGTTTCCGCCGATTAATTTACCTGAAGTTTCTCCTAATTTGTTAAGTGGGTGATAAGTAAAGTTTGTTTTCTGTTTCTTTCCAAAAAGCATTTGAATTAACTTGTTCGCAGAATCTAATTCTTCAATTGTATTAATGATATTCAATGGCACTGGTCCATGAATAGTCATTGTGGAGTAATTCGAATTTATATGATTGTGAAACACAGTAATGTCACTGTAGCCAATTATCCACTTTGGGTTTGCATTAAATACAGCAAAGTCGATTTGATCTACTATACGCACAGAACCATATCCTCCGCGAGAACAAAAAATTGCCTTTACTTCATTTGAGTTTAACGCCCATTGAAAATCAGTTGCTCTTTCTAAATCACTTCCCGAAAATTGATTCCATGAATTATAGATATTTTCTCCAAGGATAACCTTTAAACCAAAGCTTTCTAAAAATTGAATAGCAAATTGAATTTCTTGAGGAGTAATTTTCTTTGCAGGGCTTACAATTGCAACGGTATCTCCTTTTTGTAAATATGAAGGTCTAATCATAGGATTCAGTATATTTTTGTTCACTTTTTGAATCATTATAAAAGTAGTGAAATAGCGATGAGCGAACATACCAAAAAACATCTTGTTACTGCTGCATTGCCTTATGCAAATGGGCCATTACATATTGGGCATATTGCAGGGGCGTATTTACCAGCAGATATATATGTACGTTACCTGAAGTCTATCGGCGATGATGTTGCGTTTATCTGCGGCTCTGATGAACACGGAGCAGCTATTACTCTGCGTGCCAAAAAAGAAGGCACGACACCACAAGCCATTGTAGATAAATACCATGAAATAAACAAAAATGCGTTTGCTGATTTCGGGATTCAATTTGACAAATACAGCAGAACAACTCAAGAAATCCATCATAAAACGGCACAAGACTTCTTTAAAGTATTGAACGATAAGGGTGTTTTTGAAAAACAAACTTCTGAGCAGTTTTATGACGAAGAAAATCAACAATTTTTAGCGGATAGATACATAATGGGTGAATGCCCAAATTGTCACTATGAAAATGCATATGGAGATCAATGCGAAAAGTGTGGAAGCACATTGAATCCTCTAGATTTAATAAACCCTAAATCAACTATTAGTGGAAATACGCCAGTTTTAAAAGAAACCTCGCATTGGTATTTACCTATGCAAAAAGACGAAGCATGGCTCAAAGAGTGGGTTGAAAACGGAATTCTTGACGGTAAGGCTCACCATGACCCAAAGCTTTGGAGAAACCAGGTAATTGGCCAATGTAAATCATGGATTGATGGGGGATTGCAGCCAAGAGCTATGACTCGTGATTTGGATTGGGGTGTAAAAGTTCCCGTTGAAGGCGCTGATGATAAAGTGCTATACGTTTGGTTGGATGCTCCTATAGGTTACATTTCAGCAACCAAAGAATGGGCTGAAGAGAATGGGGAAAGCTGGGAGGATTATTGGAAATCGGATTCGTCTGAGTTGATTCACTTCATAGGTAAGGATAACATTGTTTTTCATGCCATTATATTTCCAATTATTCTAAAAGCACATGGTGATTTTGTATTGCCTACTAATGTCCCCGCAAACGAATTCTTGAATTTGGAAGGTGATAAAATTTCTACTAGTAGAAATTGGGCAGTTTGGTTGCATGAATATTTGGAGGATTTTCCAAATCGTCAAGATGAATTGCGATACGTGCTAACTTCTATAGCACCGGAGTCTAAAGACAGCGAGTTTACCTGGAAGGATTACCAGGCTCGAGTTAATAACGAGTTAGTGGCAATACTTGGAAATTTTGTAAATCGAGTTGCTGTCTTAACGCATAAATATTACGAGGGAGAGATTCCTGCAGCGGATTATTCGGAAGAAGAGAACGTTGTAATAAAGCAAGCTCAAAAACTCGCATTAAAGTCAGGCGATTTAATCAAGCAATTCAAGTTTCGAGAAGCACAAAATACGGCAATGGGAATTGCAAGAATTGGCAATAAATATTTAGCCGATGTTGAACCTTGGAAATTAATAAAAACGGATCCGGAGAAAGTTAAGGTCATTATGACCTTGGCTATCGAAATAGTTTCAATGTTAGAAGAAACGTTCAGACCGTTTTTACCTGAGACATCAAATCGTTTGAATTCGCTTTTGAATGATAGAAAAACATTGGCTAAGCCGGAATTACTTTTTCAGAAAATTGAGGATAAAGACATTGATGCTCAAATTGAAAAATTGGCAAATAGCAAAAAAATGAATGAGCCAGAGCGGTTAAAAGCACCTCAATCGCCTGCAATACATTTCGAGGATTTCACCAAAATGGATATTCGAGTAGGAACTATATTGGAAGCGGAAAAAGTTCCTAAAGCAGACAAGCTTCTAAAGCTACTGGTTGATACTGGAATAGATAAGAGAACGGTCGTGAGTGGTATTGCGAAACATTATTCATCTGAAGAAGTAATTGGAAAAAAGGTAAGTGTTTTATTGAACCTTGAACCACGGAATATTCGTGGCGTTGAGTCTCAGGGAATGATTTTAATGGCTGAAAATGCAAATGGCGAATTGAGCTTTGTGTCTCCAGAAAAAGATGTTGATAGTGGTTCGGAAATAAGATAATCCAAAAGATTATTTTCTAAACTATACTGGCGATTTAAAAGCCCCCATAGTTCAATGGATAGAACAAAAGTTTCCTAAACTTTAGATGTAAGTTCGATTCTTACTGGGGGCACTTTTGTGTTGGTTGTTAGGTAATTAGTTTTATAACTGCATTGCAAACTTGTTAAAACATAAAGCATGAATTTTTATTTTTAAGGGCAATTCTTTTCAGTTTCAATTTCTAGCTGTATTTCTCAGGGCTGCACTGAGAAAGCTACTGAAAATTATGATTCTAAAGCCGGTGAATATAGCGGCGAGTGTGTTTTTAATATCGGTTTTACTGATTCAGCGGTATTAATCTTTGATAACTGCAGCAATGGGATGGCAATTATCAGTTTAAAACTGTTGGTCAGGTAATGTTTTGGATCGTTGTCTAAGTAGGTACTTGAATGTTAATAAAAAATATAAAGGAAGTTTCTAATTCATTAATTGGAAATAGAACTTTTGAAGAAACTTTCACTCTTTCTAAGGTAAGTTTTGTCGCACCAGTTGAATGCGATAACAAACAGTTGTAACTTAATCTTTACTTCTAGCACTGCGTATTAGAAACAGTAGAGCAAACTTAATCCAAATGTCTCCATTACTATGGGATGATTAAAATTGGGAAGTTAGGATTAATAAAAATTCAAATGAATTTGGCTCAGTCTTTTGTTCAGTATTTTCTTTGAAACTTGAGGCGCACTTTACGAAATCACTATCGGAGAATAAGCTAAGCTACTGTTCCTTGACAACTACTTCCAGCCCCTGCGGTGCAACCAAAACAATGGTTGTTTACTTTAATATTTCGTTCATTTAGGGTACTTAAATTAAAAGTTGAAATGTGTTGACTGCCTTTTCCGGCAGTTTTCATTTCTAACATTTGGTTAAAGTCACAATCGTACATGTAGCCTCTCCAATCTATAGAAATAGTGTTTTTGCACATTAATCCATCAACGGCTGTTGGATTAAATGCACCCACTAATTTCTCCATATAATCTTCGTAGTTTTCTGAGGCTACTAAGTAATCAAGAAATCTGGATATGGGTAAATTAGTGATTGCAAAGAGGTTGTTGAATTCAATATCAAAATCCTCTTTCAAAGCAGCTTTGAATTCCATTTGCAATTGGTCCTGGTTACCGGGTAAAAATGCGCCACTTGGATTGTAAACTAGATCAAGAAAAAGACCAGTCTCTGGATTAGCATAACCCACTTTGTTCAACATTTTTAAAGCCTTAATGGACTTGTCAAAGACACCATCTCCTCGCTGTCGGTCAGTTTTCCCTCTTTGGTAATAGGGTAATGAAGAAACTACTCTAACTCTGTTTTTTGCAAAAAACTCTGGCAGATCGTTATATTTTGGATTGGCCAAAATGATAGTAAGATTAGACCGAACTATAACTTCCTTGATTCCTGCTGCAACTGCATTTTCAACAAACCATCGGAAGTTTGGATTCATTTCGGGTGCACCACCAGTTAGGTCAAGCGTGCTTATGTTATTATTAGCAATAACACCAATGCACTCCTGCATAGTTGCTTTAGTCATAATTTCTTTACGATCAGGACCAGCATCAACGTGACAATGCTTGCAAACTTGGTTGCACATATAGCCAACATTTACTTGAAATACTTCCAAATCATTAGGCTTTAGAGGCCAATGATTTATTTCTTTTAAGTGCGTTTGAAAAGACTCCAATGAACCCTCTTCAAAAGGACCACTATTGAGAACATTTAGTTGTTTTTCGGTAGCTGAAAAATCATGTTCTCTAGCTTTTAAAGATTTGATCATAAATATTTTACTTGCCCTAACCCGAGCCTTACATGCTTAGTTTCTTGGCTTTTTTCATCATTTGAGTTCCGTGTACAAGCGTAGCGCCTCCTCGTATGGCACTAGCTACATGCACTGCCTCCATCATTTCTTCTTCGTTGCAGCCTTTCTCTAAGGTATCAACAGTATAAGCATCAATACAATATGGGCACTGAACGGCATGGGAAACTGCTAATGCAATTAGAGACTTCTCCCTTGCTGTAAGAGCCCCTGGTTGGAAAACATCACCGTACCAATCGAAAAACTTATCGCCTAAATTCTTATTCCACTCTGTGATTTTTCCGAAATTTTTTAAATCCTCGGGATCGTAATAACTTTTTGAACTCATTTTGACTAATTATTTAGGTTCCAATTATAATCTAAATACTTTAAGCTAGTTCCTTCTGGAATTTTAGAAATAGAATATTTGTTAATGAAATCAATAAGCGTTTTACCATCAACTTCAAAGTCTCCAGAATACCAACTAAACAATTTGCTCACCTTCGGATTCTTAGGGTCAGAAAGATCGTTTTTAATTTTATACTGAAGAAAACACTTAGCCTGATCGGTCAGTTGAGCTTCGAGCTTGTCTGCTGTAAAAGCCTCATTTCTAAGCCTTGGGCAAGATACAGAGGCACAGTTTACCGCAAAATGGATTCTAGGTTCGTTAAAATGACCTCTTATTTTTTGGTGCTCAATATTATTTAGGTTCAATTCTTCTCCTCCGATTTTAATAAACTTAATATCCCAAGAAGTATTCACTTTATAGATAGGACCACCCAAATCTTTAATACTCTTTACAGGAAAATGTTTCACTATAAGCTTAACAGTAAATGCATTGTATGCATTTATCCAATAAGCTAGCGTTTCATCTTTTGTCCAAGATGACTTTGGCGGGTTGTTAGAAAGCAGTGTTAAATAAGCATCCATATGCTCTTTGTCATTTATAAACCCTTCGTAATTAACAGTACCAGATTTAGTCACATGTTTTTTCACTAATTCATCCCATTGTTTGTGAGAAATCTGTCCAGTCAGATTTAACGTAAACATTCCAAAGAGTACAATTATTATCAGTTTCATTCATTAAATATTTGTGCAAACCTAAAGTTGTTTTGTTTGCAAACTTGTAACATACCATACAAATAAGTTAATTGTTCTAGTGTTATGGTCCTGAGGTAAAATGAACAATATTGACCAGTTAAAAGCCTAACATCAATTGGGCGAAAATCATTACAAGGTGATGAGCATAGAAACACTTTAACTTTAATTTTCATAAAATAATACTGCTTTAGTTTTCCGAGAATTAATGTTTACTTTTTCTTTTTCAAGGTTAGTTTAACCAACGCCTTCCTTCTAAATTTGTAGCTATGAATAAATTAATGCTCCTACTCATTTTTGCTCTATCGATGCAAATATCGAATGCGCAATCGGTTTTTAAATTCACCGATTTCCATGATAGAGACAGTACAATAAAACGTAGTGAAGGAACCTATTTTTATGGATTAGAGGAAGGTTTGTGGAAATACTGGTATCAAGACGGTAAGATTAGAGAGGAAGCCAACTACACTGAAGGAAAATTAAATGGTTCAGTGAAGATCTGGTTCAATAACGGCCAACCCCAAAACGAAGGCTTTTTTCTATATAATATTCAAGATAGCATCTACACTTCTTGGTTTACTGATGGTAAAACTAAGTCCATTGGTCAGTTTGATTATGGGTTTAAGGACAGTATTTGGAATTATTATTTTCCAAATGGAAAGCTGTACAAGCAAGAGTTATGGGATAAACGAAATGTAAAGGTTTTTAAAGCAAATGCATTAGAAGGCGCGCAGACTCTAATTGAAGGAAATGGTTTTGTAAATAAGTATGTTGGAGAGGAAATCATATCAATTTCGAATTATGCAAATGGCGTTTTGCAGGGTGAATATGTGTCTTATTTTCAAACTGACATTAAAAAGGAAGCGGGCTCTTATGTGAGCGGATTAAAAGACGGAGAATGGACGGTGTATTACGAATCTGGTCAAATTAAACGTTCTGAGACATTCCTTGATGGTAAACGCCAAGGGAAAATGAAGGCGTTTTTTGAGGATGGAGAGCCACGAGTCACAGGACCCTACATTGCTGGAAAGAAAAATGGATTTTGGAAATTTTGGAGTGATAACAACAAGATTTATATGCAAGGATTTTTCCTTGAAAATTTACAAGATAGCACTTGGACTTATTTCTATGAAAACAGTAGCCAAAAAGAATCAGAAGGTAATTTTAAGGATGGAAAGAAAAATGGAGAATGGAGGTTTTGGTATCAAACGGGCGAAGTCTGGCGAAAAGGAATGTATTCTAGTGGACAGAAAAATGGACTTTGGTCAACTTGGTTTGAATCGAGTCAAAAACTACAGGAGGGAAACTATGAAAATGGCAAAGAACAAGGTTTGTGGTCAAGCTGGTATGACTCGGGTGCAAAGAAGGATGAAGGGAATTTTGAAGCTGGTTTAATGGAAGGCC
>TARA_B110000879_G_scaffold75128_1_pt1 | contig 25656 bp, 22 predicted proteins | sample TARA_B110000879 | Tara Oceans TARA_B110000879 (sample SAMEA4398094) | marine metagenome | biome: Polar Biome; feature: [SRF] surface water layer (ENVO:00010504); material: water (ENVO:00002006), including particulate matter (ENVO:01000060) such as... | depth 5 m
ATTATATATTATATATTATATATTAACTCCATAATACATTAATTCCACCCCCTCTTTCCCCAGCAACCCCTTTTCTCCCACTATCCGATCTCTCCAACAACGTCCTCAGGGACACCACCCAGAAAGCAAATTCCTAGCAATAAAAAAACCAACAATATGAAAAAAACCAACAATATGAAAATAACCAACAATATGAAGACTAAACTAATCACATCTTTCGCGGCGGCAATGGCAGCGTTCGTTATCTCGGCCAATGCGGCAGTCATCAGTGTCAATATAGGCAACAGCAGCGCAAACAACAACATCAGCGCAACAGATACAGCTGGTGTCGTGGCTGTGAATAATTGGAATAATAAACTTGGCAGTTTTGGAGCGGCGGCAGTTACCGATGATAGCGGCACACTTCTAGCGACCACCGTATCAGTAAACACTCAGTGGTCCGGCGGTCTTAGTGCTGCTGCTGCGACACCGAACCATGCCCTGATGGGTAGCGGAACGGATTCAGGTGGTGGTGATATGTCGGCAACAGTTACGGGTATCACGTTTGATCTATATGACGTATATGTCTATTTCAAGAACTCTGGTGATCGTTACGGTGACTACTCTGTGACTCCTAGCGGAACCGGAGCAGCAGGGGGAGGTCTATTACGTGGCTATAACATCCCATACGCTGGCACATTTATTGAGGAAACGACTGGAGCCGATCCTGGAACGGGTAACTACATGGTGTTCAGAAACGTGTCGGGTGCAAACTTACTGATCAATTCTTCTCCTGAAAACCCAAGCGTAGCTCGCGCGCCCCTCACTGGATTTCAGATTGTGGCAGTTCCCGAGCCTTCGTCCACTGCCCTACTCGGCCTTGGAGGACTTGCACTCATCCTCCGCCGCCGAAAGTAATCCCTACTTCATTAGTCATTAAATCATTTCACCCACTTCCCATCATTGGGGAGTGGGTTTTTTATAGTGAATTTCTAGCATGCATGGAATTTGGTTTGATAATAGACACCGATGGGGGCTACTCTATCTAGTAAACTCATTCATTTCGCTTGCTCCCCGGTGAAAACCATGTCTGCCCTCCGAGTTCCGCTAATCAAGTGATCTGCCCAAAGAACAACATGCCTACACGTATGCAATTGCCATTTTTCCTTGTCATGACCGTTGGTCTTTCTCTCACGGCGTGTAACAAGGAGGTATCTAAAGAGCAACCGGGGGAGGATGCCACCAGCGTTGGAAAAGCAGATACGGCGCTCAATATTTCATCCCGGCTCATCCATAGCCAACACTACGTGACAGATGATGAAGGTATCGAAGGCCGGCGGTTGGCCATTCAGCATTGCCAGCGATGCCATGTGTTCGTAGAGCCCGCGGCAATACCCAAAACAGTCTGGCAGAGTTATGTGTTTCCGCGTATGGGCGCCTACATAGGCATGCATCACGCAGGAGTGAAAACCAAGATCGATCCTTACAGAAACCAAGCTGAAAGGCAGATTGTCGAGTCCGCAGGAATCTATTCGCCGAGAGTCGAAATGACACGGAACGAGTGGCAGGTATTGATGGCATATTTCCTCGATCACGCACCGGATCATCTGGAAAAACCTGCGGAGCTTGGGCCTATCTCGCCGCGCTCTGAGTTGTTTCAGGAAGAAAATTTCGGCTACAAGCAGGAGAATCCGAATACCACCATGGTTCGGATTGATGAAGACAGTAAGCGAGTGTTTGTCGGGGAGGAGGCAACCAAGCAGTTATCCATTTTGGATTCTAATTTAAACCGGATTCAGAAAATCACCATGCGCAGTGCTCCGGTGCACGCACAAATCATCAACGATGATCTTTGGCTGACGAATATTGGGTTTCTCAACCCCAGTGATGTCCCAGAAGGAGAGTTGGTTGTGCTCAAGGAAGGAGGCGGCTATTACTCGAGAGATGGAGAGGTGAAACTTACCCAATTGCGCCGGCCAACCCATTCTTCCTATGCAGATATGAATAAGGACGGGTTAACCGATATTCTGATGTCAGAATATGGAAATCGACTGGGTGCGTTAACATATTATCAAGCGAAGAAAAATGGGACGTATCAAAAAATTGAATTGATGAAAGAGCCCGGCAGCATGGTCTCTCACATTCGCGACTTTAACAATGACGGCTGGCCTGATGTGGCGGTCATCAACGGGCAAGGTAAAGAAGGTGTGCATATACTCTACAACCGCGGCGACGGCAGCTTTACCTTGTCATACGCCTTACCTCTTCCAGCTCATTACGGGAGTTCTAGTATCGCTTTTTACGACTTCAATGCCGATGGATATCCGGACATCCTAGCGACCAATGGCGATAATGGCGACTACCCGGCTATCTTGAAGCCATTCCACGGAGTGCGCATCTACCTGAATGATGGGAACAACGGGTTTCATCAACGCTATTTCTTTCCCATGCACGGAGCCTACAAGGCTCTGGCTGAAGACTTTGATCTGGATGGTGACTTGGATATAGCCGCCATATCCATGTTTGCCGACCTGGATGAGAGAGCTGAGGAAGGTTTCGTTTATTTGGAAAACGAGGGAGGTTTCAATTTTAAAGCCAGCACGATATCAAGAGTCAGGGACGGCAGGTGGATGTGCATGGACACGGGCGATCTGGATGGCGACGGAGACAAGGATATTGTGCTTGGGTCGTTTATGAACGGACCGAGTGAAGTGCCGCCCTCTTATCTGGAAAGTTGGGCAAATGGGAGATTGCCGGGATTGGTACTATGGAACAACACCAATGAGGCATCACCCTCTGGCGGAAGCGCTTCGGAGGTTACGGTGAAGGATGATGAAAGTGGGCAGAAAATCGACGGTCCCCGGGCATATTTCGATCTAGGTTTGATGCGGCATAAACAAGGTAGGGAAGCAGAGGCCATCATGCACCTGGGTGAGGCGGTGCGGCTGAAACCGGATGATGTCGAGGCACAACATACTTATGGTTTGGCATTGTATGGAAAGGGCGAAACACAAGAGGCCATCAAACATTTCCAACAAGCAGTGAAGCTTCAGCCAAGCTATGCGGAGGCACGCAACAGCTTGGGCGTCGCGTTGCTCCAACAAAACAAGCTCGATGAAGCGATTGAGAATTTTCATCAGGCGCTGCGAAGTGACTCCAACTTGTCCGCTGCTCGCTTTAATCTCGGGCACAGCTTGCAAACGCTCGCTAAAGAAGTTCTCGGCGAGCCTTTTCAAATTCAAGATGGCCAACCTGACCTTGCCACCATGCATGCTGCCCTAGGCAATGCGCTTCAAGAGCAGGCGGAGATTATGGGAGCGGTGCGACATTATCAATGGGCATTGGACATTAACCCAGACCTTCTCCCTGCCTTGAACAATTTAGCCTGGATCCGGGCTACTGATTTCAACAAGGAATTCCGTGATGGTGCCGAAGCGGTCAATCTCGCCGAGCGCTGCTGCAAGCTGACAAACTATCAACTAAACGGCACACTGGACACATTGGCGGCGGCTTACGCGGAGGTGGGTCGTTTTGACGATGCCATTCGCTGGCTCACCAAAGCGCTTGAGCTTGCTGATGATGCCGGTAAACAGGAACTCAGTAAACAGCTGGATTCTTACCGAGCGGGTAAGCCCTTGCGGAAATAGGAAAAGTCGTCATGCTTAGCGCGTGAAGAGCCTTAAATTACGAGCTAACATTTTCGTTAAGGGCAGCTCCGGCAAGTAGCGTAAGTGGAATAAGTAGTCAGATAAATAAAAGAAGAACCAGACTAAGAACCAGACACCAACTATCTCCCCTTATCCGATCTCTCCAACAACGCCCTCAGGATCACCACCCAAAAAGCAACTTCCTAGCAATCCAATCCATGAAATACCTGATTCTTTCTCTCGTCGCTTTCACTTCGATCAATGCCGCCACGATCACTACCGTTCCGGACAAATCGATCACGCTTGAAAACAATCAACTCAAACGGGTCATTTCCATTTCAGAGGGCGTTCACACCAGTGCTATCCATAACAAACTCGATGGCAAATCCCTCACCCCAACCTCAGGCCATGGCTTTGTCATTCACTTAGACAATGGAAATATCCTGACCGACAAGAGCTTCACAGTTAAAAAAGTTACCAAAAATGAGTCAGCGAAATCCGCCAAGGTGATTCTCGAGCTCTCTTGCAAAAAACCAGCACTCAATGCCACGCTCGAATACTCACTCGATGATAAAGACTTTTACACCCGGAAAAAACTGACGCTCACCCCAAGCGCGGAGCTTAAGGTCAAGCAAATCGATCTCGAATCGATGAAGCTCGCCGAGGCCTATCAGCCTTATATCATATCCCAAATCACTGCCAGGGGATCATCCAAGTGGCGGCCCGGACTCGGTCAGCCACTCTACACCAAGACCACCGGAACGTTCTGGGGTATCGAGTTTCCCGCTTCCGTCAACACAGTCAAGGACGGCAAGCTGACCTGTTCCTACCAGGTTGGAAAAAACCTTCCCATCGGCAAAACCTACACCACTTACTCATCCGTGTTAGGTGTCTCCGATTCCCCCGACTTTGTTAAAGACGCCTTCTTTGATTACATCGACCGCACTCGCATCCGGCCTCTCCGTTTGCAAACCCAGTACAACTCCTGGTTCGACTATGGCAGTGGCATCAGTGCCGAGAAAATGGCAAAAAGCATCAAGCACATCAGTAACGAACTGAACACCAAGCGCGGCGTGCCACCACTCAAAGCCTACGTCATCGACGATGGCTGGCAAAACACAGGCGACGACTGGTCGAAAAAGGCCTGGACCGTTAACGGCAAGTTCGATGCCAAATTCAAGAATAGCTTCGCCGCCACCAAGGCCGCAAAATCCAATCTCGGCCTCTGGATCAGCCCAGGGTGTATCTTCGGCGGGCAGAGGGCCATCCAAAAGCTTAAAGCTGCTGGTCACCGGTCGCTTGATCCGTGGATGTCCATGGCCGACCCCAAGTACATGGGCAAACTAGAAGAGCGAATGGTCGAGCTAACAGAACAAGGTGTTACCTACTTCAAGCTCGATGGAGTCTTTGGCCACCTCAATACCCGCAACTTTGATGTGCCCGGTTTTAAGGGTTCTGAACAGGCACTTAACGACCCAAAATACGACCCGCAAAAAATTCAATACCTCACTGATGGCAGCGAGCGATTGATAAAAATTTTCGCCGCTATGGACAAAGCCAATCCAAACGTTTACATCGTCATTTCCAACGGTGCCTGGCTTTCTCCCTTCTGGCTCCAGCACATCGATGCCGTCTGGATGATCAATGCGGGCGACGCTGCGGGCGGATCCAACAGAACCCAAGAGCTAGTCTATCGCGACAACGTCTATCACGATCTCTCCGTGACCGAAAAAACCCAGTTCCCCCTGCACTCGATTTTCAACCACGAGCCAAAGAAAACCAGCAGTGAGGAAACCAAGGAAATTTTCCGCCGCTACCTCTACATGAATATGTCGCGAGGCACCGGGTTTGTGGAACTCTATATCAAGCCGTTTGCGCTCAAGGACTACGATTGGGATGTGCTCGCCGAAGGACTGCTCTGGGTGCACCACGCCTTCCCCACCTTCAAACGCGCTAGTATGCACGGTGGCAATCCTAAAAAATCAGCAGTCTATGGCTACACCGCCTGGCTTAAAGAACGGGGCTACATTTCCATCCACAATCCGTCGGCTATCGCAAAAGAATACACCATCAAACTCAACCGCTCATTTGGCCTCCACCCCGGCTCCGTTGAAACAAGCTTCCACCTCAGCTCCCCCATCGACGATTGTACTCGAGGGTTGAAGAAAAAATACAGCTACGGCGACACCCTAACACTCACCTTGGAATCGAAGGAAATCCGCATCCTTAATTTTGATACCACGAAGCGTGACTGGTCGGCACTCCGTGCCCTGCAAACCCGCACTAAGACCGACTTCACTCCGCCCAAACCGATCCCCGTCAAAGGCCACGCCATCCTTGGCACCTGGAAATACGGACCACACACCCGCGAGTTTAAATCCGACGGTATCTGCACCCTAACCTCCAGTAAAAACGTGCAGTGGAGCAAGCCCTTCACCGTAACATCCGCCACAACCGCAGTGATCGAAGGCAACAACACCCACATCATCCAGAAAAATGGCACGCTGCGTATCGAAGGTAAATACACGGCCACGAGGCACTAGGGTTGCTTCACCAAAGCAACTGGAGGGTTAATCCGCCCGTGAAAACAAAAACGGCACCCTGATAAACCCATCACCCCCCTTTTTTAGCTTTTCCCCTTGCCAGACCACTGCTCACTCGTCACTGTCCACTTATTCTCCCTTTCTCCCCTGTTCCGATCTCTCCAACAACATCCACAGGGGCACCAACCAAATAGCAAATTCCTAGCAATAAACACATCATGAAACATCTCAGCTTCTTATTGATTCTATGTTCATCTCTTCAGTTGCATGCTGAAGTCAAACTCCCAGCGATTTTCAGCGACCACATGATACTACAACGTAATGTCGAAGTCCCAGTATGGGGATGGGCGGATGCCGGAGAAAAGGTTAGTATTTCGTTCGGCGGGAAGACAACCTCCACGGTTGCAGACAAGGACGGTAAATGGTCCGCCAAATTGGCCAAACTCAGCGCTTCTGCAGCCCCACGGGAGCTAAACGTCAAAGGCAGCAATGAAATCAAACTCAACAATGTTTTAGTTGGCGACATTTGGATCTGCTCGGGCCAATCTAATATGGAGTGGCCTTTGAGCAGGTCATCGAAACAGGCCAAGGAAGTTGCAGCATCGCAGAAAACGAACCAACAGCTGCGCCTATTCCGAATCCCCAAACACATCAAGTCCAACGAACCAGCTGAAGACACCGAAGGCACATGGAAAACGACTGAAAATGAGGCCGACTGCTTGTCTTTCTCTGGCTGTGGCATGTTCTTCGGCATCAAGCTGCAGCAAGACCTCGATATCCCAATTGGACTCATCGACACGTCATGGGGTGGAACCCCCGTCGACCAATGGATCTCAAATAAGGCATATAAAACTTATCTGAAGAAAGAGCGAAAAAATAGCATCTACAACGGCATGGTCGCACCTCTCGTCCCATTTGCCATCAAAGGTGCAATTTGGTACCAAGGAGAATCCAATCGCGGAAATCCATTCCCTGAATACTTCACCAAAATGGATGCTCTCATCACTGGTTGGAGAGAAGATTTTCAGGTTGGTGACTTTCCATTCTATCAAGTTCAAATCGCGCCCTACAAATACAACAAAAAGAAACCGGGTGATGACGAAACTCTATGCCGCAACATCTGGGCATCCCAATTCAAAGCAGCCAAAGAAATTAAAAACTGCGGAGTTGTTCCCATCCATGACACGATCAACGGCAATATCATGGACATCCACCCATGGGACAAAAAGCCTGTTGGTGAACGTCTTGCTAGCCTAGCCCTGAAGAATGATTACGGCAAAGATGTTGCTCACACCGGCCCATCCTTCGCCTCTGCAAAAGCAAGCTCTGGCAACGTCACCGTCACGTTTAGCGATACCAACCAAGGCCTCACCACCACGGATAACAAAGCGCCGTCACACTTCGAAGTAGCTGGAGAAGATCAAGTGTTTTCTCCTGCCGCAGCCGCCATCAAGGGCAACACGGTGATCGTCAGCTCAGAGACGGTGAAGTCACCGAAGTTCGTTAGAATGGGATGGCTTGAAGTCTCAGTGCCGAACTTGGCCGACAAAAATGGCTGGCCAGTTTTCCAGTTCGCCGCTCAAGAGGTGAAGTAACCTTCGGGCAACTGTATCAAATCTCGCTAAACACGACCCCTAATTCACGCTGAATGCGGCCAAGCTATTTTGGGTCTCGGGAATCTAATAATGCGAGCGACACCCCCTTTCTCCCCCTATCCGATCTCTCCAACAACTTCCTCAGGGACACCACCCAAAAAGCAAATTCCAGCAACAAAAGTGGAGCCATATGACTTCTCAGAAGCAGAAAAGGCGCGACTCGCTGAGTGAGGAAATAGCTTTGTAGAATATCTTTAGTTTTTTCAACAGGAACCTCTCCAGCGCATCCAGATAGTTTTGACTTACAACCTTCAGTGTTTATCATTCCGTAATGTTAACTATCACTAAGGCGCTACTGCTTTCGTCGCTGAGCATCATTATATTTCTTGCCGTATCACCCGCGAGCGCAGAGACCCCCGAACCAAGTCGGCCCAACATCGTTTTCATCCTGAGTGATGATCAAGCATGGACAGATTACGGGTTCATGGGGCATGAAACAATTAAAACGCCCAACCTAGATAAATTAGCCAAACAAGGGCTGGTTTTTGAGCGTGGCTATGTCACAGCGCCCCTTTGTCGCCCGTCGTTAGCATCACTCGTCACTGGCGTATCTCCCACAGTTCATGGAATCACGGGAAATGATGCGGATGGAAATAATAACCGGGCACAAAAAGACATTGCCTTCCGCGAAAAGTTTCACAAACTTCCCAGTTTCGTAAGATCGCTGACAGCAAGTGGCTACCTCACCTTTCAGTCCGGCAAATGGTGGGAAGGCTCATATCAAGATGGTGGCTTCAGCCATGGCATGACACATGGAGACCCTAAGCGCGGTGGACGACATGGTGATGAAGGGCTAAAAATCGGCAGGAAAGGGATCAAGCCAATCACTGATTTTGTTGATCTGGCCATCGCTGAGGACAAGCCATTTTTCATTTGGTATGCTCCATTTCTACCCCACACCCCGCATAATCCACCTGCCGACCTACTTAAAAAATACTCGGTAAAAGACAGACCCAAGGATGTCGCAAAGTATTACGCGATGTGCGAGTGGTTTGATCAAACTTGCGGGGACCTCATAGGTTACATTGAGCAGAAAAAACTCACCGAAAACACGGTAGTCATCTACAGCTGTGATAACGGCTGGGCAGCGACAAGCACCAGAGCAGATGACCCCACCCAGAAGCTATGGAAAGGCTATGCACAGCGCTCCAAAAGCAGCCCGTTTGAAAACGGAATCCGCACCCCCATGATCGTCAACTGGCCAGGGAAAATTAAGCCACAGAAAGCTCATGATTTAGCCCACTCCATAGATATTTTCCCCACTATCGCAGCCATCACAGGGATAAAATCCCCTGACTCTTTACCTGGGATCAATCTACTGGATCAAAAAGCAAGGCAACAACGCAGCACTGTTTTCGGAGTTTGCCATTCGGTACATAATATGACTCACGGCAATCCCGATGACACGCTACAATACCTCTGGTGTATCGATGGAGATTGGAAGCTAATGATCCGCCATCATGGGAGCGACACCACTAAATATCGCAACCTCCATGTATGGGATAAGCTCCCTGTCAGACTCTATCACCTGTCAGAAGACCCCCATGAAAAGAAAAACTTAGCAGCAGCTCACCCAGAAAAAATTAACGCTTTGAAAAAGAAAATAGCAACGTGGCATGCTAACAATCTGAAATGAAGATAATCAGTCCCAATACTCGTAATCTGTCGCTAGTTGTATAAATTAACTTTTCTACTATCAATTAGGCTAGAATAAGCTATAGCAATCAAACCTTCAGCGGCAATTGGCAGCTGATGAGTGCCATTTTCTAACTTTTTTGAATTATGAATACCTTCGCCGATTTAGGCCTATCTGATAAAATCCTGCGTGCCGTAACGGACAAGGGATACGAAATCCCCTCTCCTATCCAAGCTCAAGCCATCCCACCTGTGTTGGAAGGAAGAGATGTACTTGCCGCTGCCCAGACTGGCACAGGAAAAACCGCTGGCTTCACGCTTCCGATCCTGCACAAGCTATCTGAGAATCCATCTAGAAATAACAGGAGAGTCGTCAGGTCGTTAGTAATGACCCCTACGCGTGAACTCGCAGCTCAGATCAAGGCTAATATCGATGAATATGGTAGCCACCTAGATTTCAAGAGCCTCGTGGTCTTCGGCGGCGTGGGCATCAATCCTCAGATCAATAAGCTGAGGGCTGGAGTCGATATGCTAGTCGCCACTCCTGGACGCCTCTTAGACCTGTGTCAACAGCGTGCTTGTGATCTTAGTAATGTCGAAATTCTCGTCCTAGACGAGGCAGACCGCATGCTCGACATGGGTTTCATCAACGACATCAAAAAGGTGATGAACTACATTCCCAAGAAACGTCAAACACTGCTCTTTTCAGCCACGTTTTCAAAGGAGATCAAAACGATCGCTAAGCAATTTCTCACGAATCCAGTGACCGTGGAAGTAGCGGCGCAGAATACCACTGCTGAGCGCGTGGAGCAACGTGCTTACCGTTGTGATCAGAGCACGAAAGCTGATTTAGCGATCCATCTCATCAAACAAGGCGAATGGAACCAAGTGCTGATCTTCACAAAAACCAAGCACGGAGCAAACCGCCTCAGTGATAGGATCGATAAAGCAGGCATCACCTCCAGCGCGATCCATGGTAACAAATCTCAAGGAGCACGCGAACGCGCACTTCAGGGATTCAAAAATAATTCTGTGAGAGTTCTTGTGGCTACCGATATTGCGGCGCGCGGATTAGACATCGCCCACCTCCCTCACGTCATCAACTACGAGCTACCTAACGTACCCTCTGACTACGTGCACCGCATCGGACGCACCGGAAGAGCAGGCAAAAGCGGCGAGGCACTCTCACTTGTTTGTAATAACGAACGCGCTTTTCTGAAGGATATTGAAAAACTCATCAGCAAAAAAATCCCCCTTCTCACTGAAGACGGGTTCGCACCAGACCTCTGGCCAGACCGCATGCCAAGTACCTCAGAGGTGCAGAGAGAGGATGCTGAACGCAAGAAGCAGAACAGACAACAACGCGGACCAAGAAGCCCACGCGGCGGTGGCGGTGGTGGTGGACGCGGTCAAGGAGGAGGCAAGCCTTCATCTTCCGGAGGGCGCGGCGGCAACAACAGGTCATCTACCAGACGCAGAAGAAGTTAATCACTTTTATAACGCATTATTTTCACCTAGCCTCCTACTCAACCTAGGAGGCTTTTTAACTACTAGATCACATGTCTAGCCAATCATTACCTCAAACTACCATCGATCGATTCGGGGGAATAGCACGTCTCTACGGCACTGCCGCATTAGAGAAATTTTCTCGTGCACACGTCGCAGTCATCGGCATTGGTGGTGTGGGTTCTTGGGCGGTAGAATCGCTCGCTAGATCTGGTATTGGGAAGATAACCATGGTGGATCTCGATGAAGTCTGCGTCACTAACATCAACCGCCAACTGCATGCGATGGATGGTGAAATAGGCAAACAGAAAACAGACGCCATGGCTGAGCGCATCAAGCTCATCAACCCAGAGTGTGAAGTTGTCTGTGAGCAGACCTTTTATAACGAGAAGACTTCTGATCGCTTACTCGCTAACGATTTTGATTTTGTCATCGATGCCATCGATCTGATGATGCAGAAGGCGCTGCTCCTTGCAGAGTGCAAGAAGCGCAATATTCCTGTAGTCTGTTGTGGTGGAGCTGGCGGCAAAATGGATCCCTCAAGGATCAGAGTTGCCGATCTATCTAAAGTCACCCGTGACGCACTGATTCATAAAGTGCGGACTAGGCTCAGATGTCACTTCGGATTCCCAAAGGCGGTGAATTTGAAAGCGCCAAAGTTTAACATAGAGGCTATCTTTTACGATGAGCCAGCGGTATTCCCAGCTGCTGCGGAGTGTGATACTGACGAATCTGACAACACGAGCATGAGACTAAACTGTGCATCAGGATTTGGTAGCGTCACGCACATGACCGCCACACTGGGACTCTTCGCAGCACAGAGAGCCATCAATCAACTCGCTAAATAAACCAAGAACCGATGGAAAATTATTTCAAATTGCTAGATATTGAGCAAGCGACAAAAATAGATTTAGAAACGCTGTCTGATCATCATAAAAAACTCGCTGCGGAACACCACCCTGACCACCCTGATAACAATGCCGATGATAGCCGCTACCGGCTTATCAACACCGCCTATGAAACACTTAAATCTCCGTCCAAGAGGCTAGCGCACTTGATGGAACTAGAAGGTATTCACTATGAAAAACGGGGCACAGTCAGTGACCACTTAATGGATCTCTTCATGTCCACAGCCCAAACACTACAAGACACAGACGCCTTTCTACGCAAGAAGTCTACCACCACTTCCGCACTAGCGATGGCGCTGTTAGAAGGTGAATCTCAGCAATTCCAGGAACTGATCAGTACGCAGATCGACTCCATTGAGGTAGAAAAATCTTCCACGTTAGAGAAGGCATCTCTAAAAGAGGAACTCGCAAAACTGCTAGGTAATGCTGCACGCGATCTCGCCTTTCTAGAAAAATGGCAAGCCCAGCTTAAAGAGCGCTACGCTAGATTATTTTGATCTACACCGTTCCCTTTTCTCCATTCCAGCAAGACTAATCCCGCCGCCATCAAGGTCATCACCACCAACACCCCGATGTGGGCATGGTAGTTTGTAAAGGATAGCGCCTTCCCAAAACAACCGCACTCAATATTCAGCCCGCGGAGATGAGCAGAAATCACTGCCACTAAAAATCCCACCGTGAGTAGCAGTACGCTCGTGATTGCTCCCTTGAGAAGTATTCCTAAAATTAACGCCCCTCCCACGAGGATTTCAAACACAGGCAGCATGTAGCCCAGCCACATATCCCATGGATCAGCATCAAAGGGCGCGATCTTAAAATACCCCACCGTCTCGACAAAGCTATCCACATCCAGTATCTTCATCGTACCAGCCCAGATGAACAGCGAGCCCAGTATGACTCGAAGTGAGATTTCTATGGTGTTACTACCCTCATTCATATCCTATTTACTACACCAAAAAACTCGCTCTGAATAGCTTGATTTTAACTGACTTAAAACGAAAGTTCAGTCATACTACCCCAGTGACTGAACTCCTACTTAATGAAACCATCTATGAGCGTATCATCGCTGATCTGGTGCCGAAGACGCAGAAATTTCTCTGGATCGTCACTGCGGACATCAAGGATCTGCATGTAGGGAAAGGGCTCAAGGGAAAGCGCCAACGCTTCGTACCATTTCTGGAGATCCTCAGTGACCTTGTGCAGCAGGGAGTAGCGATCCGCCTCATGCATGCCAAGGAACCTGGACCGAGATTCCGTAAAGATTTTGATAAATACCCCGCTTTGATTGAAAGTGATCTTTTCGAGCGCATCCTCTGCCCGCGCATCCACACCAAGGCGATCATCATCGATGGAAAGTCAGCATTCATTACCTCGGCAAATCTAACAGGCGCTGGGCTGGGTGCTAAATCACCGCATAAGCGAAACTTCGAAGCAGGTATCTTGACGGATGAAAAGCAACACCTCGAGCCGCTCATCGAGTGGATAGACTCACTCTACCTCGGCGATCATTGCCTGCTATGCCAGCGTAGAGAATTCTGCCCAGACCCGATTGCGTAGTTGCATAGTTCAACCCGCTGGGATTAGATCAAGGCATGTCAGAACTATCATGCCCAATGTGCACCATGGACGATGTCCTCACTCACGATAAAATTTACGAATGCATGACCTGTGGTCATGAATGGAACAGGACCGATGTCCCAGACGAGGACACACCAGAAGAACGCATTGTAAAAGATGCTTATGGGAACGTCCTCGAAAAAGGTGATGTGGTGCAGATGATCAAAGACATCAAGATGAAGGGCTCATCAGACGTTCTAAAAAGCGGCACGAAATCAAAGCCCATCAGCCTGCAAGACGGCGACCACGAAATCTCCTGCCGTATGAACGGCATCGCCATCAATCTGAAAGCCTGCTTCGTGAAGAAGGTCCTGAGCTAGTCGTTTCGCTCCTGAAAGGAGCAAATGCCCATAGCCCAGGACTTTAGTCCTGGGTCTTCTTTAAAATGAAAATACTGTGCTGAAGGCACAGCGTGAGAGGCGCTTATATTACTTTCCATTTCCTCCGTGCCTGCAGCACGGTATTCATTTTGGTGATACTCCCTAGGACTGAAGTCCTAGGCTTTGTAGATTTTCTCCCTTCAGGAGATAAATAGCACTACTTCACCAGCTTCAGTTGAGTCGCTCTACCGGTTATGTTCCAGTCTTGCACGTAGAGGTTTCCATCTTTATCAAATGATAGGCCGTGAGGTGCGGAGAAGATGCCCACCTTTTGATCGGTTGCTGGCACTTTAAAATTAGCCCAATGCTTCTTGTTCGGGTTATCTCCTAGAAATGAAATAGGTGCTCCATTTTTACCGATAATGGTCACGCGAGACTCTAGCTCAGCAACGGCACAGACATCGCCGTGAATGCTAACAGCGCATGGACGGCGAAGGTTAGTGGCGTAGACTGATAGGAATTTTCCCTCTAGATCAAAATGCACAAGACGACGTTTCTCTCTGTCACAAACGAGTAGTCTTGGCTCATCAAACCGCGTATCGACAGTAATCGTATGTGGCGTTCTGAACTTCTCCATCTCTTTACCTCTTCCACCGAATGTCTTGAGATGCTTACCTGCCTTATCAAATTTATGGATCAAGTTAGACCCGTATCCCATACTGGCAAAAATAGAGCCATCAGCAGCTACAGCCACACCGGTCAGCCCTTTATAGCCACCTTCTACTGCTGCCGATTCTGGGGTGATTTCCATGACGAGCTTACCCTCTAGGTCTAGCTTCACAATACGTTGATTTCCCTTTAACTGTGCCCCATAGATATATTCCTTATCGCCTTCCATATTGATCGCCATGTGGTGGAGTCCACGAGTTTCTGGTGCCATCGTCTTGATGAGCTTACCTGCAGCATCAAACACGAAGATAGATTCTGCCCCATCAGAAGAAACGTAAATCAATCCCTTACTATCGACAACCACACTACCATGCGTAGGCCCAAGTATTTTTCCATCCTTCAGGCTCCCCCACTGCGCGTCTGCTATATAAGTGTATTGCCCATTCCCCGTCATTGTGGGTGATTTAATCACCTCTTTATGTTCATGTTTCGCACCAGCGGCATCATCATGAGCCGAGAGTGGGTGAATAAGAGCACAGAGTGCGAATAGAGAGGTAAGTTTTGCGTTAAGTAATTTCATTTCGTTCAGATACTTACCTAATTACCTGCATCTGTCAAAAAAATCTCTCTCCGCACTGGTAATTTCTATCCATTACGTTATTGCTCTGCGCGGAAACTAATCATTCACAACCTACTAGCCATGCTCGACATCAAAGATATCCGCGAAAACGCAGAAGCCATCAAAGCCAGACTCGCCACCCGTGGAGGCGATGCACACACCCTAATCGATGAGGTTCTCATCAATGATGAGTCACGCAGGAAGATAGAAACCGAGAAACAAATTCTCCAATCTGAGCGCAATACTGCCTCAAAGAATATCGGCGCGCTGATGGGTCAGGGTAAAAAGGAAGAAGCTGAGACGGCGAAAGCAGCGGTGAAGGACATAGGTGAACGAATCAAGGAACTGGAAACCCAGAGCGATGAAGTCACCAGCCAACAGAACCACCTGCTCATGACCATTCCCAATGTCCCCTACGAGGACTGCCCGATCGGTAAAGATGAAGATGATAACCCAGAGGTAAGGATCTGGGGAGAGAAGCCAGTGATCACAGAGGCCATGGACCATGTCCAGCTCGCGGAGCAGCATGGGTTGATCGACTTCGAAGCTGCAGCTAAAATCTCAGGATCTGGATTCGCCATGTATCGCGGAAAAGGTGCTAAACTTGAACGCGCGCTGATCAACTTTCTATTAGATCTACAAACTGAAGAACACGGCTACCAAGAAGTTAACGTCCCACACATCATCAGACGTAACTGCATGGAAGGTACTGGCCAGCTACCTAAGTTTGAGGACGACATGTATGGCATCGAGGACAACGAGATGTTCCTCGCCCCCACCGCTGAAGTCCCTGTCACTAATCTCCTTCGCGACATGATCCTCGCCGAGACCGAACTCCCGATCAAGATGACCGCCCACACCCCATGTTTCCGCCGTGAAGCTGGCAGTGCAGGGCGAGAAAATAAGGGTATCATCCGTACCCACCAGTTTGATAAAGTAGAGCTCGTCCAAGCAGTTCTCCCAGAAACTTCAATGCAAGTGCTAGAGGAACTCACTGGTCACGCTGAAGCAGCGCTTCAGAAGCTTGGCCTCCATTACCGCACCATCGAGCTCTGCACTGGCGACATCGGGTTCAGCGCGCTCAAGACCTACGACATTGAGGTTTGGGCCCCCGGTCAGGGCAAGTACCTTGAGGTTTCAAGCTGCTCAAACTTTGGCGACTACCAAGCCCGCCGCATGAAACTCCGCTACAAGGATGCCGATGGCAAAAACCAATTCTGCCACACCCTAAACGGATCAGGAACCGCGCTCCCAAGACTGTACGTAGCCCTCATCGAACAAAACCAACAGCCCGACGGCAGCATCAAGATCCCAGCGGCACTTGTGCCCTATGTTGGATTTGAGGAGATAAAGTAAGTCAGAACAATTAACGCCAGCCCCACGTTATTAGTGAGACACTTGTCCCACTGACATAACCTGACTAGCATATCATTCAGCGACAAAGTTTGCAAAGCATGGGGTTTATCCCCATTTGCACGCTCCTAATAACATCCTCACAGTTATACTGGATTAATAGATTGATGGAATTATTTGAAAGTGCAGCAAAGCTGATTGGGGAAAGACTCCGCCATAGTGAAGGCACCGCGTAAAATTTCATATCGATGTCGCCTAATAACAAAAACCCCTCAGCAAATTTCCTTGCTGAGGGGTTTTGAAAATGTGTGTTGCTAAGAAGCTCTGCAGGGGTGCTTACTAGCTGCGCTTGCGCTTGAGCTGAAGTCTGGCGGCGTTTGTTGCAATAGTGGCTTGGAGGTGGGCGGCTTCTTCGGCATCTTCTGCAGATACTTTATCTAACTGCTCCTCTGCGCGCTTCATGGCTGCTTCTTCAACCGCTTCATCGATGTCGCCTTCACCAAAGGCTGAGTCTGTGAGGACGGATACCTTCTCCTGAGTGACCTCTGCGAATCCTGATCCAATCGCAAGCTCATGAACTTTGCCATCCTTCTCGTAGCGAAGTTCGCCAGGTTGGAGTGCTGTGACGAGAGCCGCGTGCAGCTCTAGGATACCCATCTCACCACCCGCACCGGGTAGGTAAACGTCTGTGACTGTGTCTGAGAAGATCTTCTTCTCTGGAGTTACGATTTCTAGTTGAAGCATGTGCTTGGAGTTAAAAGTTTAAAGTTGCCAGTTTAAAGTTACATAGTGCAAGGCGGTGTTTAGCACCGCCTTGAATCTGACTAGTCGCGTGGCACTGTTTCGATGCCGGCTTTCATGTAGAAGTTACCTTCTGGCACGTCGTCCCACTTACCGTCAAGGATTTCTGCAAAACCTTTAACAGTCTCTTCGAGCTTAGAGTAAACTCCAGGAACGTTTGTGAATACTTCCGCTACGTGGAACGGCTGAGTAAGGAAACGCTGGATTTTACGTGCACGGTAAACGCTCATCTTATCTTCATCTGAGAGTTCGTCCATTCCAAGAATCGCAATAATATCCTGAAGGTCTTTATATCTCTGAAGGATGTTCTGAACGCCACGCGCTACTCTGTAGTGCTCGTCTCCGATGATATCGGCTGAGAGTGCTTTAGAAGTAGAGGAAAGTGGGTCAACCGCTGGGAATAGTCCTTGCTCAGCAAGTGCACGCTCTAGAACAACAGTCGCGTCAAGGTGAGCGAAGGTGTTCGCTGGGGCTGGGTCAGTCAAGTCATCCGCAGGAACGTAAACCGCCTGGAGTGAAGTGATAGAACCTTTCTTAGTAGAAGTGATTCGCTCCTGAAGTCCTGCCATTTCCTCAGCAAGTGTCGGCTGGTAACCAACTGCTGATGGAGTTCTTCCGAGTAGTGCAGATACTTCTGATCCCGCTTGTGAGAATCGGAAAATGTTATCAACGAAGAGTAAAACGTCTTGTCCTTCTTCATCGCGGAAATGCTCAGCCATGGTGAGTGCTGAAAGTGCAACACGGAGACGAGCTCCTGGAGGCTCATTCATCTGACCATAAACAAGTGCTACCTTTGATCCTGGAGCCAGGATTGGGTTGCCATTTTCGTCGAGTTTTGGATGACCTTTGTCGTCCTTCTCAGTTTGGATAACGTTAGACTCGATCATTTCCCAGTAAAGGTCATTTCCTTCACGTGTTCTCTCACCAACACCAGCGAATACTGAATAACCACCGTGCCCGAGGGCAATGTTGTTGATGAGTTCCATGATAACCACTGTCTTACCAACACCTGCACCACCGAATGCACCCACTTTACCACCTTTAAGGAACGGGCAGATAAGGTCGATCACTTTGATACCTGTTTCGAGGATCTCTGTGGATGATGCTTGGTCAATGAGCTTAGGGGCAGGACGATGAATCGATGCACGCTTGCTGGCGTCAGGGAGTGGGACGTTTTCATCCACGATATCACCTGTGACGTTGAAAATACGCCCTAGAACTTGGTCACCTACTGGCACTGTGATTGGTGAGCCTGTGTCAGTGATTTCAAGACCGCGCTTAAGGCCGTCTGAAGAACTCATTGCAATAGCACGAACCCATCCATCTCCGAGGTGCTGCTGCACTTCGAGCACGAGTTTTGTTGCCACACCGTTGAGATCGAAGTTGATCTCTAGAGCGTTATAGATACTTGGTAGTGTAGTAGCCTGTGAGAAGTCAGCATCTATAACAGCGCCGATCACCTGAACAATTTTTCCTGAGTTACTCATATATTTAGTTGGTTTGTATGTTTAAATTTTTTGTTATTTTGAAGTGGTTGAAATCATTTATTATTCCATTGCTTTCATCGCAGTGGTGATTTCTAGAAGCTCAGAGGTAATGGCCGCCTGGCGGAGCTTGTTGTAGTCGAGTGTGAGGTCATCGATCATGTTGTTCGCATTGTCAGTAGCAGACTTCATAGAGACCATTCGTGCTGAGTGCTCAGAAGCGCGAGCCTCTAAGATCATCTGATAGATCTGGAAGTTTAGATACTGTGGAAGTAGAGTATCGAGAACTACCTCTGGGGTAGGCTCAAACTCGTAGTCCTTAGACATTGCTGAGGCATGATCAGTTTCCTTGATCTCGTCTTTCCCTACACCTTCGTAATCTTGCTTTTCTGCGAGCGTAGAAGCGTCGATAGGAAGAAGCTGTGAAACGTGTGGGATCTGGCTGATTGTGGATACGAAGTTCGTGAAACAGACTTTGATCTTGTCAAAATTGCCTTCTAAGAACTGTTCAGTGAGGAATTTAGCAATGGGACGAGCTTCAGAAAAGGCGACGGGATCAGCCACAATGAAGTCGGCCTTATTTGTCTCACCAGTTTTCTCTAGCTGAATCCGGAGTTTTTTACCGACTGTAGCGTAGGTAGTGTGCTCATTCTGCTCTCTTCTTACTAACTTCAAAAGATTTGCATTAAGTCCACCACAGAGACCTTTGTCAGTGGAGATGACGAGGGTCAGAGTTTTTTCTCCTTCACGTTTCTCTAGCAGTGGATGAGATTCTTCATCCACGTTATCCTTGAGGTTTACGAGAACTTGGTTCAGCTGATCAGCATACTCACGACCAGCGAGTGCTTGGTCCTGGGCCTTTTTCATTTTGGCCGCAGCAACAAGTTGCATCGCACGCGTGATCTGTGCTGTGTTTTTTACCGACTTGATACGTCGGCGGATGTCTCTGAGGTTTGCCATTTTTTCTTTGAGGTAGTTAGTTACTCAGTAGTGAGTAGGTAGTAGTGAGTAGTAACGCTTTAGCACTGCTTGCGCAGTGCCTGATCTAGTTACTTACTTCCAAGAACCCTTGAAGTCTTTAAGTGCTGAGTGAAGAGCGTCGTTTACTCCGTCAGTCATTGCCTTTTCATCAGCGATGAGCTGCAGAACGTCTGCCTTACGAGTGTCCATGAATTCTTCAAGTCCAGTCTGGCATTCTTTGATGCGCTCAACATCAACATCATCGAAGTATCCATTCTGCATTGAGAAGAGAACCACTACCTGCATCTGCATCGATTTAGGTGCGTATTGGTCTTGCTTGAATAGCTCAACAATACGGAGACCTTTTTCGATCTTCCCTTTAGTCTGCTCATCAAGATCTGATCCAAACTGAGCGAACGCCTGAAGTTCACGGAACTGAGCTAGGTCTAGCTTAGTGGTTCCAGATACTTTCTTGATCGCCTTAGTCTGCGCTGCAGAACCAACTCGAGAAACTGATAGACCAACGGAAATCGCTGGGCGAATGCCTTGGTAGAATAGATCTGTCTCAAGGAAAATCTGTCCGTCTGTGATGGAGATCACGTTAGTCGGGATGTAGGCAGATACGTCACCAGCCTGGGTCTCAATGATAGGAAGCGCAGTGAGTGATCCACCACCAGCATTCTCTGAGAGACGTGCTGAACGCTCAAGAAGTCTTGAGTGAAGGTAGAAAACGTCACCAGGATATGCTTCACGTCCTGATGGGCGCTTAAGAATGAGTGATACCTGACGGTATGCTACAGCGTGCTTAGAAAGGTCATCAAATACGATGAGGCACTCTTTGCCCTGATCCATTAGGTATTCAGCTACCGCACAACCCGTGTAAGGTGCGAGATACTGGTTAGCCGCTGAGTCAGAAGCGGTGGCCGCTACAATGGTGGTGTATTCCATGGCGCCTGCTTCTTCGAGAGTCGCTTGGATACGTGCTACGTTAGATGCTTTCTGACCGATCGCTACATAGATACAGTAGAGTGGTGCGTGACCCTTAAGCTTGCCTTGCTCGGCAGCTTTGTTCTGGTTCGCTTGTGAAATGATGGTGTCAATAGCGATGGTAGTTTTACCAGTAGCGCGGTCACCAATGATGAGCTCACGCTGTCCGCGACCGATCGGAACCATTGCGTCAATCGCCATGATACCAGTCTGCACTGGGACAGATACTGATTTACGCTTAATGATACCAGGAGCTAGCTTCTCAACTGGGTAGTCTGCAGAAGCAGCAATGTCGCCTTTTCCGTCGATAGGGTTACCGAGTGTGTCGATAATACGTCCGAGAAGTGCTTCACCTACTGGCACAGAGAGGAGCTTACCAGTAGTCTGGCACTCGTCGCCCGCTTTGAGGTGGAGATATTCACCGAGTAGAACGGCTCCGACTTCACCTTCCTCAAGGTTCATCGCAAGACCAATCACTCCACCAGGGAATGAAATCATCTCATTTAGCTGACAGTCGCTAAGACCTTCAACCTTTGCCACACCGTCACCGATTTCGCGGATGGTGCCTACGTTTGTTTTACCTACTGAAGTCGTTACGTTCGCGATTTCCTGTTCTAGTTCCTGAAGAATGCTGCTCATATCTATTGTTTGTTAGATTTGTTAATGTTGCCTTGATTGGCGGATTCGTTTTGTTAAATAATGATGCAATTAAAATGCATTAGTGAGTTTATCGAGGCGGCCTTTTACTGAGCCATCCCAAACATCGTCACCTTTGCGGATGCGAATTCCGCCTAATAAAGCGGGGTTTACTTTGTATTCAAATGTGAGTCCATCACCGTGTTGAGAGATCATCTTGTTTGCGATGCTCTGACCAGTGGCTTCATCGAGCTGCTTGGCGCTCTCTACAATCACGTGGCGTTTAGCTAGATCAAGACGCACTTGACGGTGGAGCGTGGATAAAATGCCCTGATAATTTCTAGGCTTTCTCTCTACTAGTCTCTTAATAACAGTGCGTAGCTTGTCCTCATCCAGTCTTCCGCCGCTAGAGCAAAGTCTGAATAAGCGTCTTCCTGCTGCGGCGGCGTCTTTAGTTACTTTCATGTGATTGTGTGGTGATCGGACGTTGAGAAATTTTGATTTCGAGAAGAAGCTGAACGCTTAGACCGCTTCGCTTTCGATAGATGCTACTGCCTCTTCGTTGATGCGCTTGTTGTCATCATCGTTAAGAACTTTACCAGTCACGCTAGCGGTAGTGGCTGCCACGAGACGACCGAAGTCCTGCTTGAGTTCTGCCACCATCTGAGTGCGTTCTGCCTTAGCTGCGTCTTCTGCCTTCTGGAGGATCCCCTGTGCAGAAGCGATTGCTTCTTGGGTTTTCTGCTCGGATAGATTTGCCGCGCTGTCCTTAGCTTCTTCGATGAGGCGCTTAGCAGTGCTATTGGCTTCTTCGATGGCTGCTGCGGTGCGTTCCTCAGACTCAGCAAGCTGGGTTTCGATGCGCTTCAGTTTCTCCTCACCTTCAGAGATTCTATTCTTACGCTGCTCGAGCATTGCCTGAATAGGACCAAAAGCAAATTTCTTCAACACGAACAACACGATGATAAAGTTGATAACCTGTGCAATGAAAAGAGGCCAGCTGATACCAAATTTATCGGTAAGCTCCGTGATTACGTTTCCTTCTGCTGCTAAAATTGTGAACATTTTCCTGTGTGTGTTTTCGAGTTGAATGTTGCGCGCCGCCACAGTGAGTGACGGCGCACAAAATAGTTTTTACTTAGAACCTTAATTATACAGCGAATGCTGATAGAATGAAGATACCCTCGATGAGAGCAGCTAGAATAATTGCGATTGTAAGAATAGGACCCGCTGCACCTGGATTGCGTCCAGTTGCTTCAGCTGCTTTAGCGCCAAGAAGACCGATACCGATAGCACCGCCGAGGGCAGCGTAACCTACGTATGTTCCTTTAGCTGTTGCTTTAGTTATCTCAAGAAGAGCTTCTGAGTTTTGAGCTAGTGTAATTAATGTTTCTTGCATATTATTAGTTAGTTAGTTGTTGTTTTTTCCAGAAGCCCCCACTTTCTTGTTATGGTCAGACTTCTAAAAGCTTAGAAATTTATTTTAGTGAGCGTGCTCTTCGTCGTGGTCATCATGCTCGCAGATGAGCTTGAGGAATACCGCGCTGAGCAACGTGAATACGAGTGCTTGGATAAAGCCAACGAGCAACTCGATGAACATAAAAGGGAGAGCAGGCAGGAAGCTCAGCCAGTCATAAGGAGCGAGACGCATGAGTTTATCTAGTGTTACTTCACCACCGTAGACGTTACCAAAGAGACGGAAACTCAGGGCCACTGGGCGGATAAAGATAGAGATGATTTCAAGAAGACCTACAAGAAAGAAAATACCGATCATCCCAACTCGCATCGCACCATTAAAATCACCCTTGGGTGCGAAGATGTGAGTGAAGAATCCTTTCACACCATTTTCGGTGAATGCCCAGTAGAACCAGAGAATAGCGAAGATAACGGACATCGCTGCAGTCATGTTGAGGTCAGCATTTCCTCCACGAAGAACTGGATGGTAAGTGCCGTCAGCATGGTAAGTCACGATAGAGCCGACTCCTGGGAAAAGACCGAGGTAGTTGACTAGAATGATGAGCATGAAGGTTCCACCGAAAAACCAGAAAGTGCGCTTTACGAGATGATCACCAAGAACGCCACCGAAGAAATTATAAAGAGTCTCTACGAGCCACTCAGCGAAGTTTTGAAATCCTGCTGGAACCATCGACATTTTCTTGGTGGCAGCCCTGCAGAAAAGAACGATCAACAGCGCGGCAATCCATACCATTAGCATTGAGTTCGTGATCGCGAATGAATCTTTATCACCGATAAGCACATTTGCGCTTGGCCCACTAGCAGCCATAAGACCGTTCATGCTGATGAAGAATAATAGAATTGATGTGGAAATTTTGCCCATTTCTGTGTAAATTGTGTGCGTTAACTTATAGAAGTCGCAGGTCAATAACCTGATCAACCATTTCGATCAAGCCAATTTGTGAAATTTTTCACAAAGTCTGACTATACGCTTAAAATCAATACTTAACAGCACTTGAGCACACTTTGATTTATTACCTATATCTAAATCATTTACCTCCTACTGAACCCGAATTAAAAAAAAGCGTGCATCACTTGTCTTACACTAGTATTAGTCGCCCTATGTGGAAAGGCAGATTCGCTCAGGCAACAGCAGACTTAGTGCAACAATATGGAGAGTCCATCTCGTATGATTGGAGACTTTATAAACACGATATCGCAGGCTCCATCGCTCATGCGCGCGCTCAGGTGAAAGCCGAGTTACTCACTGAGGATGAGTTCCAACAGATAGAAACAGGACTTCGCGCTATCGAGAAAGACATCGATGCGGGGAACTTCAACTTCTCCATCGAGCTTGAAGACATCCACATGAACATCGAGTCTGAGCTCACGAAGCGCATCGGCGCGGCTGGCGGCAAGCTTCACACGGCTCGCTCCAGAAATGATCAAGTCGCCACGGATACTAGACTATACTGCCGCGACCAGATCACCGTCATTTCTGACCACCTAAAGGCTCTCCAGACTGCATTACTCAATAAAGCTGATGAATACGCAGCCGCCGTTATCCCTGGCTACACCCACCTCCAACGCGGTCAGCCTGTGACTGTGGGGCATCATCTTTTGGCTTACGTGGAAATGATCGCGCGGGATCTGGATCGACTCAACGATGCGAGAAAACGTGTCAACGTCTCCCCTCTCGGCTCCGGCGCACTGGCAGGTTCTACGATTAATCTCGACCGCGAACAGATTGCCGCTGAGCTAGGCTTCGATAGCATCACCACGAACTCGATGGACGCCATTTCTGACCGCGACTACATCATGGAATTGCTCTTTGATTTCGCACTCGTAGGCACCCACCTTTCTCGTCTCTCAGAGGATCTCATCCTCTGGTGCTCTAGCGAGTTTGGCTTCGCCACCTTGAGTGATGCCCATACTACTGGCTCATCACTCATGCCGCAGAAGAAGAACCCTGACGTCTGCGAGATTACTCGTGGCAAGACCGGCAGGCTCTACGGAAATCTCGTTTCGCTCCTCACTTCGGCAAAAGGGCTACCACTCACCTACAACCGTGATCTTCAGGAAGATAAAGAGCCTTTATTTGACTCCATTGACACCCTCGTCATCGCGCTCAGTGTGAACACAGAAATGATCGCCGATATGGTCATCAACGTTGAGACCTGCGAGGCCGCTGCAAGCGACCCACTCCTTCTCGCTACTGACCTTGCAGACTATCTCGTGAAAAATGGCGTCCCCTTCCGTAGTGCTCATGAGCTAGTAGGGCAAGCAGTGGCAGTCAGCGTACAAACTGCCACACCGCTCGATCAGCTCGATCTGACAGAAATTTCCACCCACTATGGAGCTGATGCTAAAGACGTCTTCAATCTCCAGACCGCACTCGCCGCTAGAACAAATCCAGGCGCACCGAGCATCGAAAACGTAAGGGCACAAATCTTACGCTGGCGGAACCTCTAACAATCGCAACTAAGAGAACCTAACAAAAACTACATTATGAGTGATCAAACCTGGTATTTCATCGATGGCACCGGCGCCCAGAACGGCCCCATTACCATCCCTCAGCTTCAGAAACACGTTGAGAATGGCGAAGTCACAGCTGATACTCAATTATGGACAGAGGCACTCGGAGAGCAATGGATACCAGCAGCAAATGTAGAGGGACTGTTTCCAGCTATCCCAGCAGCAGTCGCAGTACCGACACTAAGAACACTGCGAACACCCACTCTAGTGACCACGCCTGAGGACTCAACAGAGTTACCTAAGCCAGTGCGTGCGGCCACCACGCCAATGATCCCTAGCACCCCTACCACCCAGGCAGTGACCGGCGTCTCCATCCCCTCATCACTCGCACAACAGCAACAACAGCA
>TARA_B110000879_G_scaffold51302_1_pt1 | contig 25617 bp, 18 predicted proteins | sample TARA_B110000879 | Tara Oceans TARA_B110000879 (sample SAMEA4398094) | marine metagenome | biome: Polar Biome; feature: [SRF] surface water layer (ENVO:00010504); material: water (ENVO:00002006), including particulate matter (ENVO:01000060) such as... | depth 5 m
CATTAGTTGATGCAGATCTGGCAAACAACACCATGGGCTGGCAATGGATCGGCGGCTGCGGAGCAGATGCCTCACCCTACTTCCGCATCTTCAACCCCATCATCCAAGGTGAGAAATTTGACACAGACGGCAGCTATGTCCGCAAGTACTGCCCCGAGCTAAAAGATGTCCCAGATAAGTACCTCCACCAGCCTTGGGAAATGCCGCCCCTAGAACTAGCCGCCGCAGGAGTCACCCTGGGAAAAACTTACCCCCATCCTATCATCTCTCACCCAGACGGCAGAGCAAAAGCCCTAAAAGCCTATGCAGATTTTAAAGAGTCTAGTAGGTAGTGAATTAGCAATGTCATCAAAGTAATTTTGAGAGGCATTTATAAGTTATAAAAGATAGTATCAAATCCACATCATCATGAAAAAAATTCAATTCGCGGCCAGTTTCATCGTAGCGGCAATCCTAGTATTTTTGTTAGCAGATAGATTCTCGTCTAACAAAGAAGGGTATCCATTGGAAAATGAAGTTCAAGAAATTACCGAGGAGTTCTTCCTCTACTACCTTGCGAACAAAACATACCCTACAAGCAGAAATTTTCTGTCTAAAAGAACACTAAATCTCATTAGAGCGTATCCGGAAAATTTTCGTTGGGATGAGAATGGGATGTTTCTACATTTCACCCCGAGAGCATCAGCTAATCTCAAATCTATTACTATTGGCGAACCAGGAAATAATTTTAAGCATAACGCCAATGTTTATAGTGTCCACGCCATCTGGAGCGAGGGCTTCAAAGATCATTATTTTGCTAGCCCTGAAGAACTCGATAAGGCTGGCGTGAAAGTACCTAGCTCATAAGTAAAATAGTTTATAATTCACAGATCTGAACTCAAGCAGCTTTATATAGCGTGCGCAAAGGAGGTGATGAAGACGACAAATTTTTCGCCACACTGTTCAGTATGGCATAGTTGAGGTCAGCTTACTTGATGCTCCTGAGCTCAGGTGCGGGCTTCCCAGATTCGAGGGTTTTTACGATTTCATCGATCTTGGTGAAGATATCCCCAAAGCCTTTTGCCTCGCGATGATTTTTGAGGGTTTTTTCGAGCTGACGTAGCCTTGGTAATTCTGATTTTGCGGCGGTGCCATATTTACTGAGTGCAATGAGACAGCTCTTCATGCGGCTCTTTTTGTTCCAACGATCAGTATCCATAAACGAGAGGCACAAAGGAATGCCCTCTTTGATTCGATGCTTGGCAAGGAGTTCAAGTCCCTGAATACGAATCCCATCTGCGAACATGATCCCACTTGGCGCAGGCACCACAATGGCTTCACGTATCATCGGAAGTAATGGTCTGATATCTTCATAGCTCAGCTTGTTATAGATACTACCCACTGAGCCGCGAGAACGACCATCTTGATTCTGAAGACTCGCGGCCACTGCTTTACGCAACAACTCAGGATCCACATCCTCAATCGATTTCTTGAGCATTTTTCCAAAAACCGTGGTGCTAAGATAACGTTGCTCCATTCCTCGAGGGTCGCTTTTAGAGGGCTCCTTGGTGATCATTTCTAACAATATGGGTAATGCCTTCATCCCCGGATCACCTATCGATGCAAGAGCTTCAGCGGCCTTGATTCTTAGCCACAGGTCATTGGCCTGAAGAGTTTTTATCAACAAGGGCACAGTCGGTGCTGCTTTTGCCTTTATGCGACCTAAGGCTTGGCAGGCTCCGAGATTGCTATACAAGTCATCAAGCTTCAGTAATTGCATGATGGCTGAGACATCCACCTCTTTTCGGAGTGCCAAGGCCGTCGCAGCACGTTCCCGCACCACCGGCGACCAACTCGCCAAACGGTTGAACAGCTCTTTAGTCTCGAGTTTGCCATAGTAACTGGTGCGATCCAGGGGACTCCAGCCACGGCCGTCATCGACAATCGACTTGGCTTCAGCACTGCTCAATTGTGGAATGATAGGGGGCTTTTTGCCTGTCAGCATGATCTTTTTGAGAGGCATGGCATAAGCGATCAGGTAGTGACCAGTGCCATCCCAATTACGAGTATGATCACCCTTAGCAGTAGGTGGCCCTTGGTGACGAAACTCATATTCTGCATTACGGCCAAAATCAAAATACCAGTTACCAAATTCATTCATCCATGCCCCTGTGGCATTTGGACCGGAGAGCGCGATACTCGGCACCGCCCAGCTCATATTCCAATAGTTTCCTGTGTGACCTGTGTCGCGAACGGAACCATGAGCTGCGAGGCTCATGCGTGAAAAATACTTGGCCACATCCTTTTCACCTAACAGGTTAAACATGTATGCCGCCATACCACATTTTCCATTGTCTTCATGGGTCTGTATCCATGGAGCGTGATCGCCATAAGGCACCGCTCCCTTGCCTGCATAGAAACGCAACATCTTCGCGCTGCGATCAATCGCAAGATCCACATCGGAGTCTTTCACCCCAGCCATCCGCGCTAAAATCAATGAAGTGGTGAGTGGTAAACCTGGTGCGTTCATCATTCCATAACCCACTAATCGACCGTCACCACCCGCAAATTTATGCCCCCATGAGCCCACGATACTTTGTCCGCGTGCTGCTTCGAGTGCCAAGCGTTTCATCCCTGGTTCATAGCGATCATCACCGGTGGCGATCTGGTATTCAGCCAGCAGTGTGATGACATAACCGTAATACCAAGTTGCCATCCCCGTTGCCGAAAATTTTGATGCCCACTCGAGCTCTTTTTTGATGACAGGAAGGTATTTATCTTCTCCGCTTGCCAGTAGTGCGAGGGCATTCCAACAACGAGGAATAGTGCTCTCTTTGTAGGTGGGCGAGCCCATGCGTTTAGCGAGTGCGGCGCAGCCTCGTTCCAAAATAAGCTTGGACTTGGGACAATCATAGGGAGCGGTCGGGCTGTAATTTCCCAGCACTGGAAGTTTGAGAACGACATCACTTTTTTTGCCGTCGCGCCAGCGAATCAACTTCAGTTCACCAGTCATCATCTCAGCAGCTGTCAGCGCCTTAGCAAACTCGGTTCGCGGATCAAAGGTAAATAGCTTTCCAGCGATACCTAAAACCACATCCCCGACCTCGAGTAAGCCATCAGCTGGTGTTCCTTTCGATACTTTGGTAATGGCAATCTGGCGTGCTGTTGAAGTTTCAAGTTTCTCACTGTACATCCATCCGCGGGCACCAGTCGCCCCTAGATTCCAATCATGCGTGGCTTCCTTGGGAATCTTATCACCCTTGAGAAAATCTGGTTGAGCCATTTTTTTCTTGCGAGCCGCTGAGGCATTATCAGGAGCCAAAAGGCAAAGACTGGCTAAAATAGTGAGGAATGGAACAAATTTCATAATGATGATACGGGTTGAATTCGGTGGTTCTTCAGAAAAATGGATGGAATCACACGTTTAAGGAACTATTGCTTTATAAGAATACAACGATCAGACGTCAATACCTCAGTGAACCTTGTGGCATCTGATCAAATTTGGAGCTTTCTACCTGCACGCCGTTCTTCTAAAGTTATTTGAAACATGAAACATATATACCTATTCACCATCATCATAGCCCTCTCCACAGATATTATTTTCAGCGGCGAGGAGCCGAAAAATCAGGTGGTTTCGAGCCTAAAAGTGACTATTTACGCTTCAGGTAGCGATTCAATAAAGCTCAAGGGGCCCACTCACATCGCTTTCGGGCCAGGAAATCAGGAGATAGTGAGCGACTTGAACAACAATCGATTTTTGTTCCGTAAAAGCCACAATGACCCGTTTCAAATTTCGCCAGTGTCGGTAAAGGGCCAGCACTCGCTTGCTTACAACCCTGCAGACCGGCTGTATTACGCGAACGATACTGAAAACCATCGCATCATCTCGTTCAGCAGTCTCTCCGACAAAACGATTACCGCCCAAACTAAGAAGATTGCTGGCGTTGCGCTGAAACGTCCGCACGATATCGTGCTTGATCCCGCGACGGGGTGGATCTATGCGATCAACCCCAACTCTGGTCATGTTTTTCGCTTCACTGCAATCGGTAAGAATGAGAGTGTGATTTCGGTGCCCGTCCAAGGATATGCACGCGCTCTGACCTTTGTGAATGGGAAACTTTATGTGATCGGTTCGGCGAAGGGACGCATCGTGGAAATCGTGGATTGGGATACTAAAAAGTTTAAAATCTACGATAGTTTTGATCCAACGAAACGAAGTGGGCCCGCAGGGTCCTGGACTAAGACTGGCTTGGTTCTCAACGATCTCGAATTCTTTGACGGCTTCTGGTATGCAGCGAGTTATTTTACCAAGTCCTATGCCAAGAAAACCGATCCTAATGAGCATAAATTTATCCGCTTCAAGAAGCTGACAGATCTTGTTACAGGAAACTGGACTGATCTCAGCAGTCTAGTTCCCAATGGAATGACCCCATACTACCTCACGACAAACGGGAAAAATCTCTATCTAGCGATCTTCAACCATGAATCACCTGGAAGCGGAGACTCCATCCTTCAGTTCACTCCAGTGAAAGATAATCAGCCGAAATAGGCACTGCGGAGGGGAAGGTGTGAGACAGGACACCGCAGCAACGAAAAAACTTACCTCTGAGCTCTAATATCTAGCCAATAAATCTCTCTAACTCTCGATCCATATCTGGATTCAACCTGACTTTGAGTTTGTCTGGGACGGTGAGTTGGGTGCGGTTTCCTAGGGTGTTTTGGATGGTGATGGTGATGTCTGATTTACCGGGGTATTTCTTGATGGTTTCTAAGATGTAGTTGAGGTCTTCTTGGGAGTGGCGGGAGGTCCAGAGGCTGAGGTTGAGGCCTTCTGGGGCTTTGGCGGATTTTTTGGTTGTCAGGGCTTTGATCTGGCTGCCGCTGACTCTGCGCTGTTCGCCTCGGTCATCTTCTTGGATATTGATGCCCATACTTACGAGTCTTCCTGGTTCAAGCAGCCCTTCCTCGCGTGCGGGGGTGTAGCTCTCCGCCCAAGTCAGTACCTCGCGGACGCCAGTGAGATCTTCAATGACGATGATCCCAAATGGTTTATCAGTTTTAGTAATGCGGTGCTCCACGCTTTTAATCATACCCGCGATGAATCTACGGATCTTTCTGTCTTTAATGTTTACCTCTTCGATGGTGTTGATTTTAGTAAGCCGGTCATTGTTTAGTCTGGCCCGAACAGCATCTAGTGGATGCCCAGAGGTGTAGTAGCCAAGAAGGGTTTTCTCATCTTCTAGCCGTTGGTCTTTTGGCCATTCTTTCACGTAGCCATGAGTTTCTACTTCTGCAGGGGCGCCGAAGTCCATGCTATCGAACATGCTGCCTTGGCCAGATGCTTTGTCCTTGTGGGTGAGTGATGCGGAGGCGACTACTTGTTCGAGTTTGGCGTTGAGCGTGGCTCGGTTAGATTTTGTGAAGTCTAGCGCGCCTGCCTTGATGAGGCTTTCTAAAATACGCTTGTTGACTACTTTGGTATCGAGTCTGTTAGAGAGATCTTCCATGCTCTCGAAGGGGCCATTTGCTTCTCTATCTAGAATAGCGGTGTGCATGGCGGCTTCGCCTACGTTCTTTACCGCGGCTAGTCCGTAGCGGATGGCAAGCTTGCCTGAGGGAGTTCTCTCTGGGGCAAATTTCAGCATCGAGCGGTTGAGATCTGGCGGCAGAACTTCGAGCCCCATCCGATGGCATTCTGAAATGAAGACGGCCATTTTGTCGGTGTTATTGAGTTCGTTTGAGAGCAGGCCGGACATGAATGCCACGGGGAAATTTGCCTTGAGATAGGCGGTCCAATATGAGATATGCCCGTAGCATGCGGAGTGAGATTTATTAAATCCATAGCCCGCAAAACTGGCGATTTTATCAAAGACCTTGTTGGCTGTATTTGCATCGATCTGGTTGGTATCCGCGCAACCTTTGACGAAGGTTTTACGCTGTTCATCCATGACGGATGCCTTTTTCTTACCCATGGCTCGGCGCAGGATGTCCGCACCTCCGAGGGTGTAGCCGGCGAGGAGCTTGGCAGCATTTTGCACCTGCTCCTGGTAGATCATGACTCCGTAAGTATCGCCACAAATGGTCTCTAACAGTGGGTGCTCATACTTAACTTCGGTTTTCCCTTTTTTGACATCGATCATCTGGTCGATAAACTGCATCGCACCCGGGCGATAGAGGGCGAGGAGGTCGATAATATCTTCAATTTTGTCGATGCCGTATTTCTTACAGGTCTCGACCATGCCGCCGGATTCCAGCTGGAACACGCCCATGGTCTCGCCACGGTTGAGGAGCTCTAGGGCGGGTTTGTCATCGAGTTCTATCTCGTAAATATCAAAGTCTGGGGTGTGCTTGTGGATGTGGTCAATGGCATCTTGAATCACGGTGAGGTTCTTGAGGCCGAGGAAATCCATCTTCAGTAGGCCGATCTCGGTGATGGCATTCATGTCCGCCTGGGTGACGACTTCACCTTCTTTTGCGCGGGCGAGTGGGACGTATCTATCTAGGTCCCCGTCACCAATCACCACGCCGGCAGCATGGACGCCGGTGTTTCTGATGAGGCCTTCCAGCTTAGTGGCAAATGTCCACAGTTCAGTAAAGGTTGTGGAGGCTTCAACGATGTCTCGTAGCTCTTGCTTGGCATCCCACTCAGACTTCAGCGTGACACCTGGCACGGCCTCGATGAGCTTGGCGAGTCTGTCTGCATCTCCGTAGGCTACTCCCATCACGCGGGCCACATCCCGGATCACAGATTTAGCACCGAGCTTACCGTAGGTGATGATGTGGGAGACACAGCGTTCGCCGTATTTCTCACGCACATACTGGATCACTTCTGGTCTGCGATTCTGACAGAAATCAATATCCACATCGGGTGGTGAGACACGTTCAGGATTAAGGAATCGCTCAAAGAGTAGGCCGAAGCGCATCGGGCAAATATCCGTGATGGCCATGGTGTAAGCGACCAGTGACCCTGCGGCAGATCCCCGTCCGGGGCCCACTGGGATGCCTTGCTCACGGCCCCAGTTGATGAAGTCTGCGGTGATCAAGAAGTAGGAGGCGAAGCCGAGCGAGTTGATGGTTTCTATCTCGTAGTCTAGCCGATCATGGAGCTCCTTAAGCTGTTCTTTTTCCGTGAAGCCATTCTGATTTGCGAGCATTTTCAGCTTCTTCTCAGGGTAGCGCGTGTCGAGTCCATCGTAGCAGACTTTGCGGAAATATTCCTCACGTGGTGATCCATCTGGAGGGTCGTATTGTGGGTATTTTTCTGATGAGGTAGGATCCAGTATCATCTCGACATTACATTTCTCAGCGATCTCTAAGGTGGTATCACAGGCACCTGGGATGTCCTTAAAGATCTGCCGCATTTGCTCCGCTGTTTTGAAATAGACTTGATTAGAATGCGACTTCCTATTCTCATCTAGTAGCAGGCGACCTTCGCCGATACAGATCAGGCAGTCGAGTACCTCATGGTCTTGTTTTTCTATAAAATGGACATCATTTGTCGCCACTACCTTTAGCCCCGCCTCTTTGGCGAATCCGCACAACAGAGGGATATTCTTAGATTGTTTTTCTAGCTCATGATCCACTAGCTCGATATAAAAATCCTCCGCGCCAAAGATCTCCTTCAGCGTCTGCACTTCTTCGCGTGCCTTATCTAGATCGCCTTTGTCTAGCCACTCGTGGATGGGTCCTTCACTACAGCCACTGAGGCAAATGAGTCCATCGGCATACTGGCGCAGCGCTTCTCTATCCACACGCGGCTCGCCCAGATACTCACCCTCGAGGTGGCCTAGTGAGATCAGCTTGGTAAGGTTATCCCAACCTGTTTCATTCTTTGCTAGCAGTGTGAGGCGGGTGGAACGCTGGCGTCCGGGAAAATCTTTCTTTTGTGTCAGCTCGGTGGGTGCAAGGTAGATCTCGCAGCCTAGGATGGGTTTCACACCGGCCTTGTTCATACTCTGGTAGAACTCCACGGCACCGAACATGTTTCCATGATCGGTCATCGCTACCGCTGGCATTGCTAGCTCTGCGGTCTTTGCTGCTAGGTTCTTGATCCTCACAATCGAGTCCTTCACCGAGTATTCTGTGTGTACGTGCAAATGCACAAATGATGAGTTATCCGAAGCCATGTTATGAGCCTACTTTAACCAGAAATTTTTCTATGACAATCAACTATCTGAGAAACTATTCATTGCTTAGGAATCAGAGGCGTTCAGGGCTAACTTGATGGCGACTAGTTTCTGTGCGCGCCGGCGAGGCAGAAGAAAAACATTCCGATGATGTCCCAAATAAAAAGTATATGGTGATTTTCTAACTATGTTTCATGCAAATGACCAGCAAGATTAGCCTCTATATTTTGAGAAGATGAAGAAAATATCAAGCTGTAGTAAGGGGTTTAGCATAAATCATCAATGTGTCTTAAACGTAACCTATTTTTCTTTTTAGATGGCATAGTTTATGCTTTAATAGTCGCAATAGGATGAATTTTTTAGCCTTACTTATCTAAACACTTAAAACTAAAAATATGAGAAAAACAATTTTAACACTCGCTGTTCTCTCTATTGGCGTTGCGGCATCACAGGCGGCAGTAGTAAGATTAGATAACGTTGGTTCTTCTACAGGAGCTAATCTGGATGGTATAAGCACTGCAACATTATCAATTAGTGTTCCTGAGATCTCAGGGCTTTTCACTTCAGTGCATAATGTCACAGGAGGAGGGGGAGCAAGCTTGAACTCAACAGCTACATCACTAGGTATAAACTCTGATGTGGATACAGATACAGATGCGTTTGAGGCTACTTTTAGCCAATCAGCAACATTTAGCTTCAGCCAGTCAGTATCCATCACTCAGCTAGACCTTACGAATTTTACGTCTGGCGAGGTATTTCAATTTGGTTCAACAACGATTAATAATGAAGATTTGTCGAATGGAACATTAGACACATACGATTTTTCAACACCTCTGATACTAGCCGCAGATGAACAATTTACGATGAGTGCCACTGCAGGAATAATTGGCATCGAGGCGCTAACTCTAACCGTTGTTCCAGAGCCATCATCTACGGCGCTTCTTGGACTTGGTGGACTTGCGCTGATCCTACGTCGCCGTATGTAATTTAGCGGAAGTAGAAATAGCTATTTAATTCTTGAGCTGGGCTAGAAATTGATTCTTTAGCCCAGTTCTTTTTTGGTTTATTAATCCGAGTTAGCATGATTATGTCTCGTGCCAATACGTTCGCACGTGGATGTTGGGTTCATGGTTTGCAGTGGCATCGCTCTTTGGTGTGGGGTGAATCCTACAGCGTGCAATTGAGGTTTTTGGTGGTGGGGAGTAGATCAGGAAATGAGATTTCTTTAGATAGATGTTCTTAATGTGTCCGCTTAGGATATAGGAGAGCGTTGATAGTGGAGAAGATTTCGCTATAACGCTAACAAATCTAATTATAATCATGAAATTTAAATTAAATAAATACACACTAAAACAAACCCTCGCACTAGCCTCAGCAGCAACGGTAGTGGTCACAGGGGTGGTCCAAGCCCAAGAAGCAGTCACACCGGCAGTACCAGCAGCACCGGCTGATGGGACTGCACCAGCCGTGCCGGCACCAGCGGCTGAAATCCTTGGAGTCGGCTCAGTAGCGCCAGCACTCACAGGAGTGACATGGGTACAGGGAGATGCGGTGAAGAGTTTGGATGAGAAGGGTAAGCTTTACATCGTGGAGTGTTGGGCAACATGGTGTGGACCCTGTGTAGCGATCATTCCTCACATGAATGAACTGCACCAGAAATATGCGGATAAGGGTCTCGTCATCGTGGGCATGAATGTTTGGGAAGAGGGTATCGAAAAAGCGCAAAACTTTGTAAAAGCACAGGGTGATGGGATGTCGTATCGCGTGGCCTACTCAGGTGGTAAGGAATCTAATTTCACTTCTGCATGGCTGACAGCATCTAATACAACCGGCATCCCTACAGCCTTCGCGGTGAGAGATGGCAAGATCATCTTCAAGGGGCATCCTGGTGGACTTAGCGAGAAGACCATCGAGCTGATGATGGCCTCAGACTTTAATGCAGATGAATTTGCTAAGAAGCAGGCTGCAGAAGAGGCTAAAGGCAAGGCATTTTCAGAGAAGATACAGGGGCTATTCCAGGCACAAGATTGGGCAGGTATCAAGCAAATGGCGATGACTGATGATTACGTGAAAGGTAAGAAAGATGCTGCAGGACTCATCGGTCAGGCGAACCAACAGCTCGGTGACTGGGGTGCGCAGACAGCACACCTCAAGGATATCGTAGATGGTAAGTATGGATCAGACACTAAGGCGACTCAGATCCTTGGATACGGATTCGCTACTGTGGAAGCGAATGAAGAGGTAAAGGCGCTCGCTGCCAAGCTAGAGCCCCTCTATACCACTGAGGAAGCTCCAGATGAAAAAGACTTTTTCGGCCGCGTAGCTCACGCTCGTGTTCTCTTCCTGGTGGGTAAGAATGAAGAGGCAGTGAAGCAGCTAGAAGGCGTTAAGGCGGGAGTCAACAAAATGAAAGGCCAGCGCGGTGTAGCGGAATTCGTAGTTAAGCTTGATGAAAGCATCGCAGGGATCAAGGACGGTAAATTCCCTCCATTCAAGTAATTCCATTTGAACGATCAATCCAGTATAACTGTGAGGATGGTATAATGCTAAACTCAGAGATCTGAAAGATGATCAAATTTTTTTAAGACGAGCACTCGTAAGGGTGGTCGTCTTTTTTATGGGATGATGATCTAGCCTGTGAAATCCTACTGTTTTACAGCGGCGACCACAGAGATCTCTACGAGTAGCTCGGGTCTTGCCATTCTAGCTTCTACACAGGCTCTGGCTGGGGCGTGGTTTGCTGGTATCCATGCGTCCCAGACATCATTCATGATGGCGAAGTCTTTCATGTCGCGGATGTAGATGGTGGCGGAGAGAAGGTGTTCGCGGTCAGAGCCTGACTCTAGCAGCAATTCGTCTACCTTTTCTAACATGGTGGTCGTTTGTTCGCCGATATGAATTTCTTTGGTGGTATCCTTGCAGACTTGTCCGCAGAGGTAGATGGTATCGTTGTGAATGACGATACGGCTCATGCGTTGTTTGGTTTGTTGACGTTGGATCATGATGCGAGAATGGTGGTTGCTTGTGCGAGGAGTTCTTGAGCTTTTTCCCTCTGCGGTGCTGCGCCTCGTGCCATGTCTGGCTTGCCGCCACCCTTGCCGCCAGCGAGTGTGGTGAGAGTCTGGATGAGCTTGCCTGCCATGTGGCCTGCAGCCTGTCCATCGGCTCCGCTGAGGGCACCGAGATGGAGTTTTTCACCATCATCTACAATAAATACTGCGGCGTGAGTGAACTGTTTTTTCTTGCAACCATTGAGCAGTTCTTGGAGCAGGCTAGCTGGTCCCTCGAAGAGTTCTACGATGTTGCCACCCTTTTCTAACAGCTCGGCGAGTGCTTGGTCTGCCATTTGTGCGGCAGCTGCGGTTTGTGCTTTTTTGAGTGCTTTGTCGGCGTTGGCTGCCGTTTCTTTGAGATTTTCTATAAATGCTTTTTGAGATTCGATCTCTTGGAGAGTGGGTCTGGAAGGAGCTTTAATAGCAGATGAACCCATATCAAGGAGTGCTAGATTGGTATCGTTTAGCTTCGCATTGAGAGTGACTACTTCGTTATCTATAAGATGCAGCGTAAATTTAATGTATTCTTCTGCCGCATCACCGCAAACAGCTTCGATACGGCGAACACCGGCGGCGATAGCCCCCTCGGACTTTATTTTAAATAGCCCGATGTCTGAGGTGTTTCTGACGTGTGCTCCGCCACAGAGTTCCATGGAGTATCCATCGAGTGCTTCTGCCTCGCCACCGATCTGAACAACTCTCACAAGTTCACCATATTTATCACCAAAGAACTGCATGATATCCTTGCGGTTCTTTACATCGGCATGGGGGACTTCTTTCCAGCAAACTGTCCCGCTATCTGAAATGACGGAGTTTACCTTCTCTTCTACTGCGCCGAGTTCTTCTGGGGTGAGTGCGGCGGATGAGAAGTCGAATCGTAAACGGTCTGGAGCCACGAGTGAACCTTGCTGCGCGGTGTCTTCAGAGACTATTTCGTGGAGAGCCCAGTGGAGAAGGTGGGTGGCGGTGTGGTGGGATTCGATCTGGCGTCGCTTAGTCCCGTCGATAATGAGCGTGACTGGATCTCCGACTTCTATTCCATCTGCATCTGATTTACTGATAAGGTGTGCGATGGCGTTTCCGATTTTGATTACCTTGTTTACAGGAAATTCATTAAGTGTTCCAGTGTCTCCTTGCTGGCCACCCATTTCTACGTAGAAGGGGGACTTATCGGTGATGATATAGGTGTCATAAGCATCTTCGTGGATCTCGGTGATCGAGGCTGTGGTTGAGTCAGTTTCAAATCCTAGGAACTCGGTGCTCTGCTCGGTGGAGATATCGAGTGCGCGGACGATGGTCTTTTCCTTACCTCCGTCACCACGGTTTTTTTGCTCAGCCATGAGAGTGTAAAATCTATCCATATCGAGCCCAATGCCATTCTGTTGGCAGAGGATCTCTGTAAGGTCGACTGGGAATCCAAACGTATCATAGAGCTTGAATACGAAGTCGCCAGAGAGCATGTCTTTGGTGCTTGTTAGCTCTTTTTCAAATCTAGCTAGCCCGCGTGCGAGCGTTCTGTTAAAGGATTCTTCTTCTGTCTTGAGGGTCTTCTTGATGTTCTTGGCACGGGCTTTTACTTCTGGGAAAATAGTGCCGAATTGACTGACGAGAGTATCGACTAGTTCTTGAAGGAAACAGGTGTCGCCCATGAAACCGAGGGTTCTGCCGTAGTTGACAGCGCGGCGGAGGATGCGGCGGAGGACGTAGTTTCTGCCGGTATTTCCTGGCATGATGCCATCGGCGATGCTGAGGGAAAGGGTGCGGATGTGGTCTGCGATCACGCGGAAGGCGATGGCTTCTTTCATCTCTGTGCTGAGCGTGGACTTATCTACATTGACGCTTTCTGGGTAGATGTCACGGTAAGCTTTGCCGGAGAGTTCTTCGAGCTTTTTAAAGATCGGGGTGAAGACGTCAGTGGCGTAATTGGTCGGCTTCACAGAAAAGTCAGTGAAGTTTTTGGTGCCCTGCATAATGTTTACCGCGCGTTCAAATCCCATGCCGGTATCGATGTGTTTTTGCGGGAGATCGCGGTAGGTTCCATCGGCCTCAGCATTGTATTGGATGAAGACGAGGTTCCATAGCTCGATGCAGAGGTCGGAGTCTTTATTGACGAGTGCGCCCTTGGTATCGCCTTTTGGGGTGAGGTCTAAGTGGAGTTCTGAGCAGGGTCCGCAGGGTCCGGTGTCGCCCATTTTCCAGAAGTTGTCTTCGACGTTTCCATTAACGATGTGGACGGCAGGATCGAGTCCATTTTTGATGAATATCGCGGCCCAGATATCGTAGGCTTCCTGGTCAAATATGGAGGGGTCTCCGGCTGATGAATCTGGACTATAAACGGTGGCATAGACTCGTTCAGCAGGGAATCCCCAGTGCTCGACGAGGAGTTCCCAAGCCCAGCCGATGGCTTCTTCTTTAAAATAATCACCGAACGACCAGTTCCCTAACATTTCAAATAAGGTGTGGTGATAGGTATCGTAGCCAACGTCATCGAGATCATTATGCTTGCCTCCAGCACGCACACATTTCTGGGTATCCGTGGCGCGTGCCGGAGAGTAGGGGGGCTTCTCAGTGCCAAGGAAATACGGAACAAATTGGTTCATCCCCGCATTGGTAAATAATAGCCCTGGCGACTGCGGCAAGATGGAGCCCGATGGCACGATGGTGTGAGATTTCTCAACGAAGAAATCTAGGAAGCTCTGACGAATTTCTGAAGCGGTCATGGTGGTGTTAGTGATCGGTTAGCAGTGATCGGTGATCGGTGATCGGTGATCGGTGATCAGTGTCTGGTGTCGAGCGTGTTAAGGTATGAAAGGGGGATAGTAAAGGATTTTAGCTATCAGGCGAAGCTCCTGAGGGGAGGGTGTTTTAAAAGCATGGGACTTCAGTCCTATGGATATGATATCAAAAGAATACTGTGCTGGAGGCACAGAGGAGAAAGAGGAGTTGATTTGTCAGACACTTTCCGCCGTGCTTTCAGCGCGGTTTGGTTGATGGAACTTATTCCTAGGGTTGAAAACCTTAGGCTCTGCAACCGTCCTCCCTTCAGGAGGTAATGTCAGATTATGGATTCTACTTCCTCCAGTTTTCTAGCCGCTTCTGTAAGTCTGATTCTAGTCTGAGGCGTTTGCCGACTAGGCTTTGGCGGACACGTTCTTGCCAAGGGGTGTGGGTTTCTTGTTTGGCTTGCTGGGTGAGGAAGTGGCTGATGTCTTGCAGGTTGAGGCTGCGGTCTGCGTAGAGGCTGGGATTGGTGGCGTGCTTGGCGACGTCGTTTACGAAGGAGTTGATGAGGGCGAGGCTGCTGAAGAGCTCGGCGATGGTGAAGGTGGTGAATTTCTGACGGCCTTGATCGATGCGATTCTTTTCGTTTTTCTCTGGTCTGAGGTCTAGCTGGGCGAGTGTGTCGCTGACGTACTGGGCCGCTTGGGTGAGCTGGGGGGAGATGTGGGAGGAGGAGAATAGTAGGGAGAGGTGGTTACTGAGATTGGTGACATTTTTCCAGATGCTGAGGTCGATGTAGATGTCGTAAAGATCACTACAAAGATGGGTGCCGAAGCTGCTGAGAGGAAGATTCACGATGTCTTTTGCTTCGAGCTGCTTATTGAATACGAACATGGAGCGCATGTAGCAGAGGAGGGGCTGCATGAGGAACTCGTAGCCTGGGAAGATGCTACCGCGACCGTCGATCTTGGATTTCTCTGAGCGGTTTAGATAGGTCTCGACGGCATTTTGGATGGGGTCGATGGAGGCTTGAGGAGCGTAGGGCTTGAGCGCGTAGAGAATGGTGAGCTGGTCAAAGCTGGCGAAGGAAAGTGCGCCAGCGCCGAGCTTCTGGATGAGTTTCCAGGCTTGCTGCTGGGACTCGCGGAGGTCATCGCCGGTGGTGCTTTCTGCTGCAGTGGTGGTGATGGTTTTGAGGTGTGCAGCATTGTGCGCTTCGAAAAAGGTGATGATTTCTGGTTCTGGAGAATAGTTTGAGGTGCCGGCTGTGTATGATTTAAGCTCACCGTAGTGGCCTAGGATGAGTTTGGCAAAGCGTGCATCAGGGTTTGGTTGGCCGCTACTATTTAGGTAACGTCCGGCTAGATCCCCTGAGTGCGGGTCTGCTCCGAAGGCCAGGTTAGCAATGGCTTGCTTGCAGCAGATATCGGCGGTGGGGGTGACGAGGAGGGGGAGGTTGGCATCGCTGCAGACTTGTTTGAGTTCGAGAATGAAGAGGTCAATAATGGCTTCAAATTTTTCTAAATCGGTATTTTCTGGCGTGTGTTTAGAAGCTTGATACTTCGCCCTGATAGTGGATTCCTGCTGGCTGAGGTCTCGGATGACGAATGGCATGGCTCCCCCGGGAACACCGGCGGCACAGAGTTGCTGTTTAAGGTCATCTGGGATGTGGTGATCTTTTCTGTCTGGGGTGGTGGACCAGATTTTTGCGATGGTGGCTTGGAGGTTCTCGTATGCTTCTGTGTTATGGATGCTGTCTGGTGAGATGCTGGCAAGCGAGTGGTGGGCGGAGCCACCGGAGAGGACTCCTTCGGTTGTTTCTATAGTGTCGACTCCGTATTGCATGGCTTGCTGCATGGCTCCTAGGGAGTTCTCATGGTGGGTGGAGTGGATGTGCAGAGTGAGAGGGATAGCTCTCTTATTAGAGGTAAGTTTTTCAAGTAATGCGGGGATGAGTGTGGAGACGCGCTCAGCGGTAAGCTGGCCAGACATGTCTTTTATCGCGATGGCGGTGTAGCCTTCTGCGATGAGCGCCTCGGCGTAGTTTAGATAATAGTCATCGGTGTAGCGTTCTGGGAAATCTGAGTAATGGGTGAAGCAGAGGGCGCCCTCGAGAATGATGTCTTTTTGGGCTCTGATGCTGGCTGGGAGTCTTAGGTTGTCGATGTCATTGAGGGCATCGAAGAAGCGGATTTTGTCGATTCCGCATTTAATGAATTCTTGCAGTGTTTTCTCGATGAGGTCTTTATCGTAATGTCTGAACCCGAGGGCATTGGCACCACGGAAGAGCATCTGGAGCTGGTAGTCATCACGGAAACCGCCGTATTCCATGGCATGGCTGACGGCGTTGAGGATGGTGAATGGGTTGTAGCCGCAGTTGATGGCAATTTGGAAGCTTTGGCCACCGGCTATTTCAGCTCCAGAGAATCCTGCCTTATGAGCCGCTGCGATGACTTTAGATAGATCTGCTGGATCGAACACCCAGTCTTCTGGAGCAAGCGTGGATTGCTGGCCGTCACGCAGTGTGAGGTTGACGAACTTGGGAGATTTTGAATTTTTTGAAGGTGACATATCTGGCTATAATGTAAGTTCAAGGTGATGGGGAGTAAAGGAATTTAGATGCGGTGATGGTTTGGTGTGAGCTAGGCTAGTAAGAATCATCAATTTACCATTCCGTGCTGAGTTCAGTGACAGATTAGAATGGTCATTTTTAACTGAACGTTTATAATTAGACTATGCACTCAGGGATTCTAGTTGGACCAATCGTGAGTTTCTTAATCGGCGGGTTTATTGCTTGGATAATCTATTTATTCGTCAGGAAGAGATCACTTAAGGCGCGATGCAAAGTGAGTTGGATCGTCTGGCCTATTGCTTGTTGTGCTTGGTTATTTTATGGGTCGGTGGTGTGTTACTGGAATTTCATGATAGAACCTAGATTGGATGGAACAGAGGGGTCTGGCGTGGGTTTTGGTGCTGTGATGACCTATCTGGGTGGTGCGATTCTAGCATTATTTTTTACTGGGATTGTGATGCTATATGGAGTGCTGATTCACGGTAAGAAATAGCCTATTCTGAACTTGTGAGAGATTAGTTATTACATTAGAGTCTTTCATTATGGATGAAAAACTAATTACGAAAGGGGTGTTTTCACCGACTTCTATTTCAAAGCGGGCGTTCTTGGCGCGGTCGATGGTGGGTGGCGCTATTTTATTCACGGCACCAGGGGTATTTGCGGAGCTGTTAGATCTGACGCCTCGGCAGGCTAAGGGTCCGTTTTATCCGAATGTGATGCCGCTGGATACGGATAATGATTTGTTGATCCTGAGTGATGTGATTACGCCTGCGGTGGGTGAGGTGACGCATCTGCATGGGAAAGTGACGGATGTGAAGGGCAATCCACTACGCAATGCGCTGGTGGAGATCTGGCAGGTTGATAACACGGGTGCTTACATTCATACGCGCGATCCTAGAAACCCTAAGCGAGATAAAAATTTTCAAGGCTACGGAAGGTTTTCTACGGGGATGAAGGGGGAGTATTATTTTCGCACGATCAAACCTGTGGCCTACCCGGGGAGGACGCCGCATATCCATGTGATGGTGAGTCATATGGGGAATCCTTTGCTGACCACTCAACTATACATAGAGGGTGAGGCTAGAAATAATAAGGACGGTCTGCTGCGGAGGGCGGGTGATAAGATGGGGGCGTTGATGGTGAAATTTGCGCCGCTGGAGGGGTCTAAAATAGGTGAGCTTAAGGCGGAGTTTAATATCATCGTGGGAGTGACTCCGGAGGATCAGCAATAAAGAGCAAAACAATAGAGCAAGATTAGCGGCGTTAGTCGTCAGTTGCATAGCCCGTGGGTTCAAGTTTGGAGTGATTCATAAGTGCTGAGTTTCAGTCAGATGCTACTTATTAGATGGATCATGGCGTTCGCGAGCAACGGTAGAGGCTTCCGCGAAAGAGGTCTAAGTCGACCTTGGTGGGCTATGGAACGATCCATGGGATGTGGTAAATGACTGTGATTTAAGTAAGGTTTAAACATTTGTGGAGAATGGGGTCGCTTATTGTGATGAAAAGGTGGGAAGAATAGTTCGACAAAACAATTCCGCTGAGCGAGTATTCCTTATCAGCGAACGGTTTTCCGATAATAAACATCGATACATTTAAATTTTTAAAAACTATGAATATCAAGAAATCTCTAACAGGTGCCCTCCTAGGGCTGACATTTTCTGGAGCGGTCTGCGGACAGGCCCCTGATAATAATGTGGACTATGATGAAGTGGGTAGAGTGATGGCAAAGATGCTGATGAATCGCCACTACGAGAAGCTCAATGATGATGTGCTAGGACCAAGGATTTTTGATCTTTTGATGAAGGGGCTGGATCCAGGAAAAGTGTATTTCACCCAGCAGGATGTTGATGGATTGAAGGCGAAGTATGGCAAGGATCTGCACAATCGATTACTGATTAAGAAGAGTAATGGGGCGGCGCGTGAAGTACATGCACTCTATATTCAACGAGTGAAGCAAAAAATAGCGTATGCTCAGAAATTTCTTAAAGAATCAGAATTCACCTTTGATAGTGACCGCACAGTACAACGCTCCCGTAAGAAACTCCAATGGCCAGCAGACTCTGCAGCACAGAATGAGCTCTGGGAAAAGCTGGTAGAGTCGGCGGTCCTCTCAGAGACACTGCGCCGTGACAACATAGCGAAGCTCGCTAAGGAGCAGGGGAAAGATAACCCTCTCACGGATAAGAAACCGGTGAAAGAAGTCATCCGTCTCAAGTACAAGCGGATGCTACAGTATGATCTAGATGAAAATAATGAGAGTATAGCAGACTATGTGTTGAGTGCTGCGGCAAAGGCATATGGACCACACACTGACTATCTAACAGCAAGTGAGTATGGACCATTTAAGGCTGGGATGGATAATGAATTTGTAGGTATAGGAGCGCTGCTCCAGGCTGAGAATGATGGAGCCACCAAGATCACAGGCATCGTGGTGGATGGCCCCGCTTCGAAGGGTGGAGATCTAGCACTTAACGATAGAATCGTGGGAGTGGATCATGTCAACGATGGTGAAATGGTAAACATCATCTTCATGAGACTCGACAAAGTTGTGGAGCTTATCCGTGGTCCTGTGGGCTCATCAGTAGGGCTGAAAATAGAGACTGAAGATGGCGAATATAAAGTGATTTCCATCAAACGTGGCTCAGTGGAAATGAAAGAAGACTTTGCCTCCGGCGAGATTATTGAGACTAAGAATGCGGACGGGACAACTCGCCGTATTGGATTCCTCAAGCTACCTGCGTTTTATATAAACTTTCAGACCAACGGGAATCAATGTTCTGAGCATGTGAAGAACATTCTTCTCAGAATGAAGAAGGAAAAGATCGAGGGGCTCGTCTTTGACCTCCGTGGAAATGGTGGTGGTTCACTGGATGAAGTGAGAAAGATGTCTGGCTTCTTCACAGGTATTGGACCAGTGGTGCAGGAAAGAGATTTCCAGGGTAGGATCACTCTGCAGACGGCCTATGATAAAGCGATTTACACTGGGCCGATGGTATGTCTAATCGACTCTACATCAGCCTCAGCGAGTGAGATTCTAGCTGGTGCCTTGCAGGATTACAACCGAGCGGTAGTAGTGGGAACTAGCTCGACCTATGGAAAAGGAACGGTGCAACAGATTATGGATATCGCGCGGATGCTGCCATTTAGAGCGGAGGGTAGAGAGAGATCAGGCTATCTTAAGCCTACCATCAGGAAATTTTACCGAGTGGCGGGATCATCCACTCAGAACAAGGGCGTGGAGTCAGACATAGTGCTGCCGAATATGCTGGATGCTATCGAGATAGGTGAAAAATATATGGACTACGCGCTGCCTTATGATGTCATCAAGAAGGCGCCGGGCTTTACCCCGATGGATAAATCACGGCTATTTATGAAGGAGCTTACGGAGAATAGCTTAGCGAGAGCGAAGTCATCTAAGGACTTCATCTATCTGCAAGATGATGTGGATAGAATGAAGAAGCGGATTGAGAAAAATACCGTGAGCTTGAACAGAGAACAGCGTCTCAAAGAGATAACTGAGGCGGATATTCGCCTGAAAGCGCGTAATATGGAAAGAATCGAGCGGTTCAAAATAACCCAGCAACAAGATAAGGACCGCTACACATTCTATAGTGTGAAACGTAGAGATTTGAAGCTTGAAAAACTGCTTACATTTGACCCTACCAAACAAGATGAGTCCTATATGCTGATGGCGGAGAATAAGGAAGATGATCTAGACATCACTCCTGAATGGCCGAGTAGGATGGACCCAGTGAAGAGAGAAGGGATGGCGATTCTTAATGACCTGATCGACCTCACCACCGAAGCTAAAATGGTGAAGGTGGGTGCTGACCAATAATTTATAATGGAGAAAGAGGAAATTTATGATGGCATCGTCACAATAGTTGACGGTGCCATTTCTCTTTTGGCTGAGAAGGCTGGCGGGAGCTATGCTAGCACGGTGAACATTGTCTGGAACAAGCGGATGCGGTCTACTGCTGGGAGAGCATTTCTGAATCTAGCGAAGGTGGAGTTGAATCCTAAACTATTGCACCTCGGTGATGATCCGCTGGCGCATGTAAGGCAGACCTTGTTGCATGAGCTAGCGCATTTATTGGCCCACCACCGTTCTGGAAGGAAAATTTGCGCTCATGGCGCTGAGTGGAAACAAGCCTGTGTGGATCTAGGTATCCCGGGAGAGTCTGCTACGCATAGCTTGCCTCTTCCTAGCCGTAAGCAGCGGAAAAAATGGAGCTATGCTTGCCCGGCTTGCCTAGAGGTGATAGACAGGGTAAAGCGGATGCGGGGTGACTCTGCGTGTTACTCATGCTGTAAGAAGCACAACCGTGGCCGATTTCACAGGCGTTATAAATTCATCGAAGAAGCCCTCTAACAAAACCTAACAGATCATGACCATAGCCAGCTTTCAGCACTACGGGATTTCTCATTTACTCGCGCTAGCCATAACGGTAGTTGCTGCGGTTATCATGGTAAGATTCATGCGTTCTGATGTGCTAGAAAAGGTGAAGACCAGAGTGAGATATATCTTTGGTAGCCTACTCATCATCGTCGTCTTAATGGATCCTGTACTGACTTTTTTGCGTTACGGTGTGAATGATACGGGCTGGCATATTTTCTGGAACTCCTCGCTCCCGCTGTATCTCTGCGATGTGGTGTCTATTGTGGCTGCGCTGGCTCTGTTTACCAGAAATTACAAGTTAGCTGAAGTCGCCTACCTCTGGGGCCTTGCTGGGACAACGCAGGGGCTGCTGACTCCCACGCTTGCTTATGATTGGGACACGCTGGATTACTACAGTTTTTTTTTCCAACACGGTGGAGTTCCTATCGCTGCTATCACACTAGTCTGGGGTATGGGCATAGTTCCTAGGAAGGGGGCTTTCAGGCGTATTATCATCTGGAGTTGGGCGTATATGGCGCTTGTCATTGGGCTCAATTTCCTCATGAAGCAGAACTACGGTTTCCTTAGCGGCAAGCCAGATTTTAGTACGATGTTTGACTATATGGGGCCATATCCATATTACCTCCTCACTCTCCAGGCGATCGCCTTCACGCTCTATTATATCTTGCTAAAAGTGGCTCCTAAAAGCGAAAGCTAAGGGTTATAGATACTCCACGAGTTCATCCACTTTTTCTTGATCGAGCCGCTTCACCAGCGCTATGGAGAGCCTGACCATGCAGAGGTAGTCTTCTATATCAATAATGGCATTATGCGAATGGATGTATCTAGACGGCACACCCAGTACCACACATGGCACACCTTCATTTGACATACTGAATCCACCTGCATCGGTGCCGCCGCTGCTGCGAACCGTTATCTGATAGCGGATGCCTTCTCTCTGCGCTGTTTCTATTGCTAAGTCAGCCAGTCTGGGATTCATAATGGCGGTTGGATCATGGAGGCGTATCTGCACTCCACCACCGAGCTTACCTTGACACTCTGATGGGTTAAATCCTGGCGTATCATCCGCTGGTGGACCTTCTAAAATAATCGCCACATCTGGCTTCACCGTATTAGCGAGTGAGCGCGCACCACGTAGACCTACTTCCTCTTGTACTGTGCCGGCAGAGATCAGGGTGTTCGGGTGGCCTTCTGTTACTAAGATTTGTGCAGCCTGGATTGCGCATGCCATTCCCACGCGGTTATCAAATGCTTTAGCCATGTAGTGGTCTTGCTTCGCCATCGCGGTAAAACTTGTTGCGGGCGCCACAGGGTCTCCTAGACAAATACCAAATTCATCCCGGACCTCTTCCATACTAGAAGCACCAATATCAATAAATAATTCATTAATCTGCATCACCTTATTACGTTTTTCTTCAGACAGAAAATGCGGCGGTGTGCTGGAGATCACTCCTAGAATTTTATCACCATTTTTTGTGAGAACTTCTACTCTCTGAGCCAATAGCGTATGCGGCCACCAGCCACCTACTGGGACGAACTTCAGATACCCGTCTGGGCGGATATGCTGCACCCGGAAGCCTACTTCATCCATGTGTCCAGCGATCATCACGCGAGGCCCGCTATCTTCTCCCAGTCCACGCTCAAAATACACACTCCCTTGGCGGTCCGATCCCAAAGTGCCGCCTACATTTTCTAACTCACCTGCGAAGATAGCCCTCACCTCATCCTCATACCCTGGCACGCTGTGCGCTTCTGTTAGTTCCTTCAATAATGCGATTGCTTTTTCTTTCATGTAATCACTCTAAATGACTGACCGACCGATTGCCAGAAATAATCACCCCATCACAAATCCACATTGACTAATCATCTATAGCACCGATGATCTAATGATGAGCTATATTGATAAACTTTATGATCTGGAAGGAAAAGTTGCTGTCGTCATTGGCGGCACTGGCGAGTTATGCTCGCATATGGCTATTGGCCTCGCTAGGGCTGGGGTGGAAGTGGTTCTTGCTGGTAGAAATGAAGAAAAGGCCGTGGATCGGTTAGACGCGATCCACGCATCTTCAGATACAGAGGAAGGCGGAGTAGGGGAGAAAGCCTATTTTGTAGCCACTGATCTGATGGAAAAAGGTTCGCTTTACGCGCTACTGGACATCGTCATCGAGCGTTCTGGAAAAGTAGATATCTTAATTAATGGGGCTGGTGTGAAGCCTTCTAGGTCTGTCTTTGAATTGAAAACAGAAGAGTTTCAGACTATTCTTGATATTAATCTCACCTCTACCTTCCAGGCTTGCCAGGTGTTTGGTCAATATTTCCTAGAACACGGAATACCAGCTTCCATTATCAACCTTGGTTCTGTAGCTGGACTTACTCCCCTTTCTAACTCCTTCGCATACTCCGCCTCTAAAGCCGCGCTGCACAATCTCACTAAGAACCTTGCTCGCGAGTGGGCAGATAGTGATATACGAGTCAACACCCTCATCCCTGGATTCTTCCCTTCAGATCAAAACAGACTCTTGCTCGATGAAGCTCGCATGTTGGAGATTCTCCGCCGGACTCCTATGAGTAGATTCGGTAGTCCGGATGAGCTCATCGGCGCAACGCTGCTCTTAGCATCCGCAAAAGCAGGTAGCTTCATTACTGGCTCAGAACTCGTTATCGATGGTGGATTTAATACGGTGTCGATATAGAGATTCCGAACATTGTTATCAAATTAGATCGTCTCGGAGCGATCGAGAACTTCCTACACAATCGATATTTAAGAGAAGCGTTCAAATAAAGTATTTATAGATTATAGAATAAAATTGAATCCAAATTGCGTTTGTCGTCGAATATTATTTTGATGACAACAATAAATGTAAAATCAACTAATATATTCAGACTAGCGCTGTATTCAGTTTGCTCAATATTCTTAGCCGGAGAAGTCCACGCCGCCAATCCAGCCGAAACTAAAACTGTAGGTAGAGTTATTCGTGAACGGTCAGATCTCTCTAAATTCCGTCAAGTATTCGAAGAGGCCGAATTAGGCTTGGGATTGACCAGCACAAGCAAAAGTAGAACCGTTTTCATTCCATTAGATTCAGCCTTTGCAAAGCTTCCGGAGCAATCGCAAAAAAAGCTATTCGACCCCAGAAATAAAGACCGACTTAAGGAAATCTATGGATTTCACGTTTTAGATAGAACTATCCCTGTATTTGCTCTTGGATACTACAATACCCTGCGGACGATTAACGGACAGTATTTATCCGTTAATTATAAGAAAGGTACAGTAGGTGATGCACGCTTCACTGGCGAAAGGATCGAATGCTCGAACGGGGCTATTTATTTGATCGATAGTGTTCTCAAACCAAATACTGATGATCTCTTCCAACGTCTTCAGAAAGATGGGCGCTTCAAAATTTTCACCAAAGCAATCATCGCAAGTCGACAAGGTAAGCGTTTTCAAAACACGCATGGACTCTATACTGCTTTTGCGCCTACTGACGAAGCCTTCGGGAAGTTGCCTCCAGAGTTTGTAGAGTCACTATTTTTACCCGAAAACGATGAGAAATTAGAAGACATTATCAGGCATCACATTATAGAAAACGTGCGAGCGGTTGGTAAGATTCCAGGAATAAGCAGTTTAGGTGTTTCTGACGTTACTCCAATATCATCCTTTGGTCAGCAGATAAATTTCAAGCAGACTAAGAACGGCCCTACTGTTGATGGAGTGAAGATTGTATCAGCGGATATACCTTGTGCCAATGGATTGATTCATGTGATTGACACAGTGATGGCGCCGGTAGAATCTAACTTACTCGATCTACTTCGTGATGATGAACGATTCAGTACATTGGTTTCTCTATTGGAGAAAACAGGGCTAAGTTTCCCAGTGGATTCACGATCAATATACACGATTTTTGCTCCTGTGAATGAAGCCTTTACAAAGGAACCCTACGCCTCGCTCATAACAAATATGAACGAACAAAACAGAGAAGCCCTTTACGCTATCCTTACACGTCATGTTATCTCTGGAAAACACGTCACTGAGAATTGTAAGCCTTATAATAAGCTGCGAACTATTGTCGACTCACCTATCATTCTTAAGCGTTCAGGATCTGAATCGACGATTAATGGAGTTCCGATTATTGAGACAGATATTGAGGCTTACAATGGTCTGATCAGCGTTGTCGGATCAGTCATTGAAGATTCTATGGATCTTCCTGAAGGAGATATTAGTACGGTGGACGCCATGGAATTTGTCCAAGAGACTCTCACAAAAGCGGCTGTTCTTTATAAAGATGGTAAATATGAGGATTGCTGGCGATATTACAGTGCCCGCGGATATGAGTTTTTTACAAAGTATAATCAACTCTCAGATAGGAATAGTTTCAATGGATTAAAAGAAAGTATTAAAGACGACCAACCACTCTTTAAGTTCGCTTCCGAAGCCTGGAAGTCCCGTAATGCATTTCGCAATGTTCTAAGATCACTAGAACAACGTAAAGTTGTGATCCGAGACAGATACCTGATGCAGCAACTAGAGAAAGCCAGATTCGGTAGATAATACAGAGCGGGTTGATCACCGCGAGGTTGGAAGAAACTCCATAAGACTATCTCATCACCTCCTGAGGGCATTGATCGCTCTCAGGAGGTTTTATTTATTAGCTGTCACCTGTTGGATAGTATCCGTACTGATTCACTTTTTCTTAATAAAATAACATTTCTTGAATCTGAATGGCTCTTCGTAAAGTTTAGTGGAAGTAAAAGCTAATTGCCTATTGG
>TARA_B110000879_G_scaffold131217_1_pt1 | contig 25526 bp, 26 predicted proteins | sample TARA_B110000879 | Tara Oceans TARA_B110000879 (sample SAMEA4398094) | marine metagenome | biome: Polar Biome; feature: [SRF] surface water layer (ENVO:00010504); material: water (ENVO:00002006), including particulate matter (ENVO:01000060) such as... | depth 5 m
CCAATAGGCCTCTTCCCAGCATAACGTCGTCACAACCGCTTTGCTTTATACAGGAGTGATAGTCGTTAACGTTCCAGATTTCTCCGTTGGCAATAATCGGTATTGGACTATTTGCTTGAATGTCGGCGATAGCTTCCCAGTAAGCGGGCGGTTTGTAGCCGTCGCTTTTTGTTCGCGCATGAATAGTTAGCTCGCTCGCGTTAGCGGAAAAAATTGCCTGACTAATATCTGTTAGCAGACTACTGTCGTTGAACCCTAAGCGTATCTTTGCAGTGACGGGTATATCGAGAGGAACTGCATCCCTGACAGCCGCGACGATATCATGGAGTCTCTGGGGTTCTTTTAATAAGACCGAGCCGCCATCGTTGCGATTAACTGACTTTGCTGGGCAGCCAAAATTAATATCGATGCCCGGTGCCCCCAAGCTTGCCGCCTTCGCTGCGTTTATCGCCATTGATTCGGCGTTACCGCCGAGCAGTTGTATGTAAACGGGAACCCCGCTGGGTGTCATGCCGCGATTATGTAACTCGGGGCAATATCGATAGAAGACCCGTGAGGGCAGTCGAGTGGTAGTGACGCGGACAAACTCCGTTACACAGCGGTCGATTCCTCCTACCTCGGTAAGCATCGTGCGCATGGTATGATCGACAACGCCCTCCATTGGGGCAAGTAGTATTCTCATAGCGGGTCAGTTGAATGAATAGCCGCTGGAGTATACGCTCGGTTTATCTCGGAGGGTAGCAAAGCTTGATCAAATCACAGGGCCATTAACCCATGCCCCGGCTTATCGAACTGTTTTTTTTTCATCGTTGAGAGCGACGTTAATTTCGGCATTAATGTTTTCGCGAAGGGGTCTTACCTTTCACATCCCCTGCATGTTTTCTATTGCTGAGTCTGCTGCCAGTAAGAGTTCATGCTAACATTCACCTGAGGGGCGCGTTCACATAAGTTCTCTTACGATCGAAACGCTATGAGTGCATTGACAAGGATTATTGCTTTGGATATTACATTACCCTCTGACGAGACAATTGAGTTCAAACTCAACCGAGAAACTGCAAAAATACCCTGGCACGAGTTGCAGCGCTTTTACGCGAGCGGTGCGGTTATTGTGGTGTCACAGGGCACCGATCTTATTGCAGTGGCAGGTCAGTTTAGTGACGACAATAAGGAGGCTGTTGAGCAGTGGTTAAAGGATGGCCAGGTATGCAGAGTGACCGACCAGCAAGCGGCAAACTGGTATGAACACAATGTCACACTGTGGTCGGTTGTCGTGGCGCCATGGGTATTGGTTCAAGAAGTCTAGCGGAAGCTGTCTATTTTAATGGGAGCAGGTACTTTTGGACGATAATCGCGGTGGTTTTACTCAATCAGTAGAGCAGCGGCTCAGAGAACTTTTTTTGGAATATAGCCAGGGTCGCGATGTTCCTCCCGCCAGGTTATTTCGTCTGGAGGGGTATATTGAAGCAGGTCGTGACGTCGGTTTGATCAGTCAACAGGACGCCTGTGATTTGATTCGTTCAACGTGGGAGGACGTGCTGCAATGCGAATTGCCGAAATCGGCTGAAAATACTCTCCATATTCCTGTCGCGATGCAGCGTGCGCCGGTATATCCCTCCAAATGAGGTTAGTCTTTTTTACCCAGACATTGCTGGTAGGCATGGACTGCATTGTCCAATCCCATTTTGATGGCATCAACCGTCATCGCATGACCTATAGACACTTCCAGTAACTGCGGAATGGTGGCAAATCTTGGCAAATTGTGCAGGTTTAAGTCGTGACCGGCATTGAGTCCAATACCTAATTCGGCGGCGGTTTCCCCGGCCTGATAGAATTGTCGAAATATCGACTCAAGATTGGTGTTGTTCATAAAGGCTTGTGCATAAGGGCCCGTATACAACTCTATTCGGTCGGCGCCTAATTGTTTAGCGAGGTTGATCTGTTCTAAATCAGTGCCCATAAACAGGCTGACGCGAATGCCGAGGGAGTGGAGTTCATCGATAATTGGTGACAGACTGTCACCGCTTTCAAACAAATCAAAGCCGTGATCAGATGTTAATTGGTTATTGTTGTCGGGTACCAAGGTACATTGGGCCGGTTTGATTTCCTTAACCAAATCGAGAAAGCCGGGGTAGTCGCTTACCCCATTGCGATCACTCTTCATGGCTGCTGCTAGGGGGTTTCCTTCAATGTTGAATTCTACTGAAAGCATTTTCGCGAGAGCAAAACAATCATCCACTCGGATATGACGTTGATCCGGCCGAGGGTGGACCGTAATGCCATCTGCACCGGCGTCTATACAAATTTGTGCATGCTCAGTGACACTAGGAGAAATCGTATCCCGAGAATTTCTAATGAGTGCAATTTTATTGAGATTGACACTGAGATCCGTTTTTTTTGACATGCTCACAGGTTTTTCGCCATTTGACTGAAGGTTATTATCTGATCTTAATACTTTCGATAATAATGGGCTCTACCGGGAAGTTTTGATGTCCATCAAAGGTCATGGTAGGGGATTTTTCAATAATTTTTACGATATCGAAGCCATCAACTACCATCCCGAATACCGCATAGCCGGGTTGACCGGCCTGAGCATCCAGACGAGCATTCATTTTCGTATTGATAAAAAACTGTGACGAGGCACTATCAGGGTCGTTGGTGCGAGCCATGGCCACAGTCCACCGGTCATTGTGTAAACCGTTACCAGATTCGTTAACGATCGGTGGGTTGGTGTATTTTTCGGCCATTTGCCGGGTATAACCACCGCCTTGAATCATAAATTTCTTGATAACGCGATGGAAGATAGTGCCGCGATAGAAATTAGATTTTGCATAGTCGACAAAATTAGCAACTGTGACCGGCGCTTCATTGGGGTAGAGTTCTAGGGTGATCGTGCCTTTACTGGTCTCAATGATGGCTAGTGGGTTGCTGTCAACACGATCAGCAGCAAAAAGCGATGGGGCGCTTATGACCATTAACAGCGTGATAAAAATTGTGCGGGTGTAATTCATTAGTGCGATCCTGTTGGTAGTTGTTATGCCCATTCTGTACTTTTCTTCGGCCATGCTCTCGGAACGATAAGTGTAATCATGACGCCCAATAACACGGCAAGTGCGCCATTTAAGAACGCGTCATTTTCCTCGTTATCAGTCAATCGTTGGTTATCTGTGGTTGACAACACCACTTCCTTCTTAAGCATTTGATTTTCTTCGAGTAGCCGTTGGTTATCTTCGTTGAGTTGTATCGCGTTTGCTGAAATGGCTTTGATTCTCTCAAGCTCTTTGGATGTTTCGCTACTATCACTGGCAAGAACTGAGAACTGTTGCTTGGCGCTTTTTTGTTCAGAACTCAGTAGTTTGACCTGCTTGTTGAGTTCATCGTATCTTTTTTGCAAGTCTGCGAGCTGGCGGTTAGCGACTCTTGCCAAATCACGACCAGCGGGAGAATCACTCAAATATTGGGTCTGTAGCCAGCCCTCGATGCCCCTCGGGGTTCGGACAAAGCTATACTTCTCGTCTTCGCTTTTTTCTAAGACAACAAGGGCGGTACCGCTGACGAGGCCTTTATGAACGATTCTGTACTGTGTGGTTTGGCCGCTTCGGAGAGGAACATACAATTCGTCTCGAATATACCGAGTTTCTGCGCTATAGAGTTCACTGCTGGTACCGAGAACAAACAGCAAGATGATAATTCTCTTCACAATGGATTCCTTCGTAGTGTTACGCATGAGTAAGCGATCATATTTCTTAGATATCAATTATAGCTTGTTAGCAGAAGAATGGGAGAGTTCCTCGGAATCCGGGTTATCTAAAGAGTGCGCTGGTTAACGTGGATAGCAGGTTGTAAGCGGGTATTTTTTAGGATTCATGGAAAATATCTTCTAATTTCAGATGAGTAAGTTTTTGAATATGTCGCAGCAAATAAAACAGCGTTCCCATTAAAACAAGTGTGCTTGGGACGGCGATAATAGGAAAGCTAAGTGCGGTCATTTTTCCTAGCTCTTCGGTAAATTCCACCGTTCCAGGCTGGCTGACAAGAACAACTTTTGCCAAGATGTAATTAAGCGCCGATGACAAAAAGAATGAGCCCGCGACCATGTATGAAGCGTTAGTCAGTTTGGCTTCGAAGTTTAGCTCATTGTTATAAGCCAGCAGTGCACTTTGGACCTTGCCGATCTGCAGTATTTGATCGTTGTATAGAAACGTTTTGACTAGCGGATAGCTGGTACGGACCGAGTAAATCGTAACCAGACCAAAGATCGCGGGAATGGCGGCTTCTTTAATGGCGATGTATTGTGGGTCTAGCTGAAGTAAGCTCATACCTCCGGTTAGTACTACGCTGATAATACCCAGTATTGAAAAGAAGTTGGCTTTCCGGCTCTTTGCATAATCGCGCAAGCCATAAATAATAGGAAACGAAAGAGCCACAACAATACTGTAAACGGGTCCCAGGTAGTCATTGGAGCTGAGTTTGGTCAGAATCAGTGTTGGAATGATTATATTAAATGCGAGATTGGCTAACATTCCAGACGCTTTTTGCCGCTCCGGTTTTTTTGCGCCGTTATTTTCATCAGCGATAGTCGCCGACTCAGGGGTGTTTTTACTCTCTATCACTGACTATGCTGCTCCTCAATACTTAAATTTGGGCTTACGTCTGAATCATTACGAAATAATGCCATAATTAGACGTCAAATATTGGAAGAAGTGCAAAAAGATTAATAAAAATATCTGATTCGCCGGGGTTGTTGGTAGAATGTGCAGAGTTGCTGCCCATAGGAATTAATTCTTGATAGTCGATCTTCACAGTCACTCCACTGCTTCCGATGGAAGCCTCGAGCCCGCGGCCTTATTGGAACGTGCATGTGAGCAAGGGGTTGAGCTAATGGCGATCACTGATCACGATACTATCGACGGTTATCTGCGGGTAAAACAGCACTGGCAGTATCCCGCGATGAAGTTAGTGGCGGGTGTTGAGCTCTCCTGTGTATGGTCCGGCCGGCTGATTCATATTGTTGGATTAAATATGAATGTTGACAGCGGGCAATTACTAGAGGGTTTGCAGCAGCAGCAGCAGGCACGTGAGCAAAGAGCGCATTTGATTGGTCAAAAACTGGATAAATACGGTTTTAAAGGGGGTTATGATTTTGCCGCCGAATTAGCCGGTGAGAGCCAGATTGGTCGTCCTCATTTTGCGCGGTTTCTGGTAGAACGCGGCCATGTTCGGTCTGAGCAAGAGGCCTTTAAACGCTATTTGGGGGCGGGGAAGCCCGGCGATATCAAATTAACGTGGCCGCAATTGGCCAAAGTCGTACAATGGATTGCAGAAAGTGGCGGAGTTGCGGTATTAGCGCATCCGCTTCACTATAAAATGACGGCCACCAAGTTGAAGGCGCTGGTAGCAGATTTTAAGTCCGCAGGCGGGTCTTCACTTGAGGTTATCAGTGGCAAGCAGGCTGCCGATCGCACTCAGTTTTTGACGCAGGTCGCCCTTCAGTTTGAGCTGTCGGGATCAGTGGGGAGCGATTTTCATCGTCCGGGAATGCCCTGGCGAGAACTCGGACAAGTGGGGCGTTTGCCAAAAGCCTGTCCACCGGTATGGTCGGCATTTGTAGAGGGTGTATTATGAGCCAGTTTTTTCAGATTCATCCCGATAACCCCCAGAGCCGATTAATCAACCAAGCGGTCGATATTCTGAAAGGCGGGGGTGTTATTGTCTATCCGACCGATTCCGGTTATGCGATCGGCTGCCAACTGGGTAATAAAAAGGCCCTTGATACAATTAGACGGATTCGCAAGCTGGATAGCAGCCATAATTTCACGCTGGTTTGCCGTGATCTCTCCGAATTAGGGAGTTACGCCAAAGTCGACAACACCGCTTATCGTCTTCTTAAAAACCACACCCCCGGCCCTTATACGTTCATCCTAAAAGCGACGAGTGAAGTGCCCAAGCGGCTTATGCATCCGAAGCGGCGAACCATTGGGCTGCGGGTTCCGGAGAACAACATTGCATTGCAATTGTTGGCCGGTCTCAACGAGCCGATGATGAGTGTTACGATGATATTGCCGGGGGACGATTTACCCATGACGGACCCCTACGATATACGCCAGACCCTTGAGCATGAGCTTGATCTGGTTATTGATGGCGGGTATTGCGGCATGGAGCCAACGTCAGTAATTGATTTGGTCGATGACATGCCGGTTATTATCCGCAGAGGTCAGGGTGATGTTAGTGTATTTGACCTATAAATGAGCAAAGTAATCGGTATAGGCTAGTGTGCTCTGTAAGCCGATAACGCTATAATGACGCAATTCAGTTTCCCGGCGACAGCAGTCAACGAGTATCCTTAGACCTGTGAGTGATGAGTCAGTAATACAAAACCAACAAGCGAGCGTGTCTGGCGAGCCTGTGTCAATCGAGGTCATGGCAACATCGGATGTCGATGAGACGCCGGGAGTTGTCATAGCTGATGCTGAACCGGTTAAGTCGCTGCGACTCAAGGAATTGCGGATCATCGGTTCGCAGCAGGGAGAAATGCCTTTCGCTGTGGTTCAGGGAGAGGCTGTTACTGAAATCCCACAGGATTTGTATATTCCTCCTGATGCTCTGGAAGTTTTTCTGGAGGCGTTCGAAGGTCCACTAGATCTATTGTTATATCTGATAAAACGGCAAAATATCGATATTCTCGAAATCAATGTCGCTAACATCACTCAGCAGTATATGCAGTATGTCAGCATGATGGATTCTATGCAGTTTGAGCTGGCGGCCGAATATTTGTTGATGGCGGCTATGTTAGCGGAAATAAAATCCCGGATGTTACTGCCTCGTTCAGTTGAACTCGAAGATGATGAAGAGGATCCTCGAGCACAGTTGATTCGTCGTTTACAGGAGTATGAACGCTTCAAAAAAGCCGCGGAAGATATTGATGATATGCCGCGTTTGGGTCGTGAAATATTTGAAGCTAGTGCTGCACCGCCGGATATTAAGAAAGAGCGACCGGAACCTGTGGTTGAAATGAAAGAGCTTTTACTGGCTCTGGGTGAGGTGTTTCGTCGCGCGGATATGTTCGAAAGTCATCAAGTACACCGCGAGAAATTGTCTACCCGAGAACGTATGTCGCAAGTATTAACGATGTTATCTAACAATGCATTTACCCCCTTCGTTGCTCTGTTTACTGTGGAAGAGGGGCGTTTGGGGGTGGTAGTGACTTTCTTAGCCGTCATGGAGTTGATCAAGGAATCACTGGTTGAAATTGTACAAACGGAACCTTTTGGACCAATACACGTAAAAGCAAAATCATCATGACTATTGACACAAAACTACTACACCTCATTCTTGAGGGTGCATTGCTGGCTTCTGCAAGACCATTAACTGTCGCTCAACTGGCAGAGCTGTTCGAGGATGAAGAGCGGCCAGCTAATGATATGATCAGGGCTGCACTGGAAGACATTCAGCAGGATTGTTCAGGGCGCGGTTATGAGTTAGTTGAGGTTTCTAGCGGTTATCGTTTTCAGGTAATTCAGGCCGTTGCGGGTTGGGTTGGGCGTTTGTGGGACGAAAAACCGCAAAAGTATTCTCGAGCCTTGCTGGAAACGCTGTCTTTAATCGCTTATCGACAACCCATCACTCGCGGTGATATCGAAGACATTCGAGGTGTTGCAGTTAGTTCAAATATTGTAAAAACGTTGTTGGAGCGTGAATGGGTGCGGGTTGTCGGTCATAAGGATGTCCCTGGCCGTCCGGCTATGTATGCGACAACTCGTCGTTTTCTGGACTACTTTAATTTAAAGAATCTTGAAGATTTACCGACGCTGGCAGAAATTCGCGATCTGGACACAATGAATGAAGAGTTGGCACTCGAGGGTGTCGACACCCCGGCTTTTGAGGACAATAGCGAGCTCGATGCGATCAGTGATACAGGTGTAAAGTCCGAACCTGTTGACGATGAATATCCTTCAATAGCTATTGCAGATTCTGTCGCAGTCGATACAGACACAGATACAGACACAGATACAGATACAATTGATAACAATCATGCGCAGACCTAGAGGCTGTTCATTCCTATTCCTTTTTAAAAGCAACGATACTTAATGACTGATTTCGAATCTCCCGCAGGTGATAAATTACAAAAATTACTGGCACAGGCAGGTGTTGGCTCGCGTCGTGAGATGGAAAAAGTCATTGCCGATCGGCGAGTAACGGTCAATGGTAAGGTCGCCAAGCTGGGTGATCGCGCAAGTAGTCGTGATAAAATTGCGGTTGACGGTAAGTTGGTAGGCGTAGCCGAACAGGATTCTGCTGGCAGAGTATTGATTTATAACAAGCCAGAGGGCGAGATATGTTCTCGAAGTGATCCGGAGGGGAGAAAAACAGTATTTGAACGTTTGCCAAAACTGACCGGTAGCCGCTGGATTGCAGTGGGTCGACTGGATTTCAACACGTCGGGATTGATGATATTCACCACGGACGGGCAGTTGGCAAACGCGTTGATGCACCCGTCATCGGAAATTGATCGAGAATATTTATGTCGCGTTCTTGGTAATGTCAGTGATGTTGTCTTGCAGCGATTGTCCGATGGGGTGTTGTTGGAGGATGGTACCGCTAAGTTTACCGACATCGTCGATGGTGGCGGTGAAGGAGCTAACCACTGGTATTATGTAGCTTTGATGGAAGGTCGCAATCGTGAAGTACGACGATTGTGGGAGTCTCAGGAGATACAGGTAAGCCGTCTGAAGCGAGTTAGGTTTGGCGGCGTATTTTTGCCGTCAAAACTGCGCCAGGGACAATGGCAGGAGATGCCCTACAAAGAGGTACAGGAACTCTACAAAACGGCGGGGATGGAAGCACTTAAGCCGCAAAAAATGATGCCAAAGGAGCTTCAAAGCATGGAGCGGCAGCAGCGTAAAAACCGCGGTATAAAACATCCGCGCCGGAGTTAGGACTAGGCCACTAGTCTAGTGATATGGACTCAGTAACTGGGTCAGCACTAATCACTTGGTTGCGACCATCATCTTTAGCGGTATACAAAGCTTTGTCTGCGCGATCGAATAGCTGAGAGGCGGATTCTCCCGTCCTCAGTGTTGAAACATCGATGCTGGCCGTAATGTGTATGGACTTTTCTTCACAGGTGGTGGTCATCTCCTCGATACTTTCGCGAATTCTTTCCGCCAAGATAACCGCCCCATCTCTATTTGTGTTGTTGAGTAACAAAACGAACTCTTCGCCACCGAAACGGTAAGCGCGATAGGTCGAGTCAGTATCGCGGCTGCATTGGGTTAGGATTCTTGCCACATCTTTTAACACACAATCCCCAGCAGCATGGCCATAAATATCATTGATTTTTTTGAACGCGTCGATATCGACAACAAGCATGGACAATGGTTGTTTATGGCGCAAAGCAATAGCAACCTCACGGGTGAGCGTATTTTCCATAGCCATCCGATTCCCCGTTCCTGTTAGCGGATCACGTAGCGCAGACTCAATAGCGTCTTGATAGAGCAGGACGTTGCGAATTGGGGAAATAAGACTGCCTATTAACAGCTCAAGCATCTGTAAATCATGCTCGGCGAAACGCTTGTTGCGAGTGAAAGAAATCTCACCAAGAGAGTCCTGGTTGGTGATCAGTTTGTAATGGCAGCTGTGTTTGGCTGGCTCTCCCAAATTGACGGCATCAGATGATTTTTCATTCTGGTAACTTAAGCTATCGACGGACAGATTGCGCTTAACTTTGTCCAAAAAAAGCTGCAGGATTTGCGCAAGCTCCAACCTGCTTTGCAGCACATTACTTAATTCTAAGCGCGATTTTATATGCTGTTCTGTTTGTTTGAATTACCTACGGCCACCATTATTTTAGGGGTCGGGAGGGCTATTGTAGGGGATCTTTTAACTTTGGCTATCATAACCAATGGGCCTCAAAATAAACGTTTGGCTCCCAATCCTATTTGGTGATTTCCACACAAAGGCCTAAGGAGGCGGTATCGAGGGTGTGATTAGCTAATGCGTGCCAAGGTGCTTGAGTATTTATAATTTATTGATAACTATAAAGAAATTTATTTGATCTTAAAAATGTAAGCGAAAACTTAGCCATGACGGCAATAGAAGGCCGCAATTCGTCAAATTATTGCGGCCCTCAAGTCATCAGTGGGGTTCAGTGAGTGGATTATTTTGGTTGCGCATCAATAGACTGAGCGTTGATGCCCTTGCTATCAACGCCCATTAAATACAAATACAAAGGCATGATCTGATCGGGCAATGGGTTGACTGTCGGTATTTCGGCCGGATAGGCGGTGCGCCGCATCGCCGTATTAGTAGCGCCGGGGTTAATAGCGTTCACGCGGATGTTGCTGGTATTGGCCAGTTCATCGGCAAGGGTTTGCATCAGGCCTTCAGTGGCAAATTTAGACACAGCATAGGGCCCCCAGTATGCACGGCCAACACGGCCGACACTGGACGAAGTAAAAATAATGGATGCATCTTGTGACTGTTCCAGCAATGGTAGTAATGCCTTTGTCATCATAAATGGGGCGTTAACATTAACGTGCATAACTTCCTGCCATTCTGTGCTGTCGGTTTGGGCTATTGGCTTGCGATCACCAAGGATACTAGCATTGTGAAGAACGCCGTCGATAACGCCGAACTCTTTCGCAAGAGTGTCATGCATATCCTGATAGTCCTTCATCACCGCGCCGCCGAGATGAAGCGGATATATAGCCGCCTGGGGATAGCCCGCTTTCTCGATTTCGTCGTAAACTGATTCCAGTTTTTCGATAGTTTTTCCCACTAGAATGACGGTTGCTCCATGAGCAGCAAATGTTAGAGCGGCGCAGCGACCAATACCGTCGCCAGCGCCGGTTATAACTATTATTCGGTTCTGCAGGACATTGTCAGATGCTTGATACAAATGAGGTTCGGGCATGATGAGAGTTGACGATTTCGACATAGAAAGCTTCCGGAGTATTGTCTTTATTACTATCGCCGATCAGTGTTCGGAGGCAATAGAAAATTGGCTTGTAGTAGTGGTTGTATTTCCTGGGCGTGATCAACATAAAAATCAGCGTTCCAGTTTACGGTGGGATCATGTCGTTCAATGTAGCCATAGTTTGCGGCGATGGTTGTCATCGCGGCATTCGTGCCTGCCTCTATATCGCGGCGATGGTCGCCCACATAAATCGTATTTTCCGGGATGCAGGCTATCTGATCGCAGGCTAAAAACATCGGTTCTGGATGCGGTTTGGTATTGGAAACATCGTCGGGGCAAACCAAGGTACTGCAGCGTTGGTTTAAATCTAGAAATGACAAAATAGGTTCGGCATATCGACGAGGTTTATTAGTTACGATACCCCATGGAATTCTTCGCTGTTCGAGCCAGGCTAGCAGGTCACTGATGCCGGGGAATAGGGCTGTTTCTACCGCCAGATGTCGACTGTAAAGGTCTAGCAGTTGTTGTCTTAAAGCCTCAAAACCGTGGTCGCCTTCTTGTCGTTGAAAGGCAAGCGTGATCAAGGCCTTGGAACCCTGAGAAACCGTCTCTCGAATAGATTGAAAGGGTAGTGGGTCTCGGTTATTTTGTTGCCGCAGTTGGTTTACCGCGATGGCAAAGTCCGGCGCGGTATCGATTAGGGTCCCGTCTAAGTCGAATAATACAGCGTGAAGCTCAGTTGGTGTTGACATCTTATTGAGGCTTGCGCGCATGTACTAAATAATTGACATCGACATTATTGCGATTCAGTCGATAGTGTTTTGTTAGTGGGTTGTAGGTCATGCCGGTAATATCGTCTAACGTTAATTCAGCGTCTCGAATCCATTGTGCCATTTCAGAGGGCTTAATGAACTTATCATAGTCATGAGTCCCTTTGGCTAGAAGCCGCAGAATATATTCCGCGCCGACTATGGCGAGCACATAGGCTTTGGGGTTGCGATTAATGGTTGAAAAGTAGACGTGGCCGCCGGGTTTCACTAATCGTGAACAAGCCTCAATAACTGAGCCGGGGTCGGGTACATGCTCTAGCATTTCGAGGCAGGTGACAATATCGTACTGCGCCGGTTCCTGCTCGGCTAATTGTTCCGCGGTACACTGTCTATAATTAACGTCCACCGCTGATTCAAGTTTGTGCAGATTGGCCACTGACAAGGGGGCTTCTCCCATATCAATTCCACTGACGATGGCGCCACGTTGGGCCATGGCTTCACAGAGAATGCCACCACCGCAGCCCACATCCAGTAAGGTTTTTTCCGCGACAGGCGAATGTAGATCAATATAATTGGCCCGCAGTGGGTTGATGGCATGCAGCGGCTTGAATTCACTGTCTTTGTCCCACCATCGATGAGCCAATGCTTCAAATTTCGCAATTTCAGTTTTATCGATATTTAGCGTAGCGTCGATATTATTTGCAGGGTTCGATGATTCGGTTGTTGTCACAGACTGGTTACCTTAAGTCGAGATGGGATCGGGGTATATTCGGTTGCGCCACTGTTCTGCTTTGTCTTTTAAATTACTGAGATTCAAATAGCTGGGTTGGCGATCGGCCAATACTTGCCGTCCATTGATCCAGCTATGAGTTACCCGGTGACCACATGCGGTATAAACAAGCTGTGAGATGGGATGGTATACCGGCTGTTGTTCTAGGGCTGAAAGATCGATAGCGATGATATCAGCTTGTTTGCCAATTTCCAGCGAACCCACTTTACTGTCCATGCCGAGTGCTTTAGCCCCGCTCAGTGTTGCCGCTTCAAGTGCCTGCCATGCGTCAAATGTGCCGGCATCGCCGGAAACGGCCTTGGCCAGCATGGCTGCTGTACGCATTTCTGCAAACATATCCAGCCCATTGTTGCTGGCGGCGCCGTCGGTGCCAATCGCTATGGTGATTCCTGCATCGATCAACTGCTTAACTGGACTGAATCCGCTGGCCAGCTTTAAATTAGAGTGGGGGCAATGGATAACATGGGCACCGCTTTGCTTCACCAGCTCGATGTCATCCTCATTCAGTGCCGTCATGTGGACTAACTGTGTCCTTGGGCCTAGTAAGCCAAGTTCGTTAAGGCGGACTAATGGTCTTTTGCCATATTTCTCAATACCAAGGTCTACCTCTTGTTGAGTTTCGTGGACATGAATTTGGATGTTTATGTCCAGTTCTGCGGCCAACATAGCCACCTTTTCAAGCGCTTGATCACAGACGGTGTAGGGCGCGTGAGGGCCAAATACAACTTCAATTAATTCGCTATGCTTAAAATCGTCTCTGACATTAAGTCCTTTGCGAATGTATTCATCTGGATCCTGGCCCCAGCTAGTCGCAAAATCAAAGACGGGGAAAGCTATTTGCGCTCTCATTCCTGCTTCACTTGCGGCTTTGGCAGCAGCATTAGGAAAAAAATACATGTCGCTGAATGTTGTAGTCCCTGAGCGCAACATTTCTGCGACAGCAATTTGGGTGCCGTCATAAACGAACTCTTCGTTTATCCACTGCCCCTCTGCCGGCCAGATGTGTTGTTCTAACCAAGTTTGTAATGGATGGTCGTCTGCCATTCCTCGGAATAGACTCATGGCCGCATGGCCATGCGCGTTGATCAAACCGGGTGTTAGTATATGTTGTGGTAGATCTATACCGTGAGTGGCGTCATATCGCTCAATCGCGTCGGCCTGCGGCAGAATGTCGACAATGCGACCTTCAAGAATGGCGATACAATGATTTTCTAGGGTTTGTCTCGCTGGTCTGACAGGAATAATCCAGCGAGCGCTAATTAATGTGTCAACGGTTTCGGGTGTATTTTTCGGCATAATGCAGTGTCTGGATGTCGATGATTTTTTTCTGTGTTTTTGATCTTAGCGAGTATAACTGGAATTCCTTGGAGTTGTCCTTAATACTCTCGATAAAGCAACGTTTAAGGCCTGTTTTCTGTGCTTTTTGGCTGTCCGTATCGTATTGGATTATGGTATGATTTCGGGCCTAAAATAATCAGGAAAAGCATTCTATATGAGTGACCTTACCAACGCTCCCAGCAGTCAAATTCTGCCCGTCAATATTGAAGACGAACTAAAGCAGTCCTATCTCGATTATTCGATGAGCGTCATCGTCGGCCGAGCGCTTCCCGACGTGCGAGATGGCCTTAAGCCGGTGCATCGCAGGGTTCTGTTTGCGATGAGTGAACTCAATAACGATTGGAACAAGTCCTACAAAAAGTCTGCGCGTGTTGTTGGCGATGTTATTGGTAAATATCACCCCCACGGAGATTCTGCGGTCTATGAGACCATCGTCAGGATGGCTCAGCATTTCTCATTGCGCTATATGCTGGTGGACGGCCAAGGTAACTTTGGTTCGATCGATGGTGATTCCGCTGCCGCAATGCGCTACACAGAAATTAGAATGCGCAAAATTTCGCATGAAATCTTGGCAGATTTAGACAAAGAAACGGTAGATTGGGTGCCGAATTATGACGGCACCGAGCAGATCCCTGCAGTTATGCCGACTAAAGTGCCCAATTTATTGATTAATGGTTCTTCGGGTATAGCGGTTGGTATGGCGACCAATATACCGCCACATAATCTCAATGAGGTGGTGACTGCCTGTTTGGCGCTGATAGACAATCCCGATATTACCATTGAGGAGCTGATTGAAATTATTCCAGGTCCCGATTTCCCCACAGCTGCCATTATTAACGGTCGTGCGGGAATCGTGCAGGCCTACCGCACGGGTAAAGGGCGCATTTATATCCGCTCCCGGGCTGTGGTTGAAACTAACGAAAAAACGGGCAAAGATACGATCATTATCAGTGAATTACCCTATCAGGTGAATAAAGCGCGACTGATAGAAAAAATTGCCGAGCTGGTGAAAGAGAAAAAAATTGAAGGCATCGCCGAACTGAGAGATGAGTCGGATAAAGATGGATTGCGGGTCGTCATCGAGATGAAACGTGGTGAAATGGGGGAGGTCTGTCTTAACAATTTGTATTCACAAACGCAGCTGGAAAACGTATTTGGCATTAATATTGTAGCTTTGGTTGATGGGCAGCCTCGGCTGTTGAATCTAAAACAGCTTTTGGAATATTTTGTTCGCCACCGTCGTGAGGTGGTAACCCGCAGAACGGTCTATTTATTGAGACGGGCAAGGGAGCGCGGCCATCTGTTGGAAGGCCTTGCCGTAGCCATCTCTAACATTGATCGTATGATCGAGTTGATCAAGTCGTCAGATACAACGGCTGAAGCGAAAGAAAAGCTGTCAGCTCAGGGTTGGGAGCTTGGTGATGTCAGTCAAATGTTGGCGCGGGCGGGCGAATCGGCCTGCCGCCCGGATGACTTACCTGAAAGTTATGGCTATATCGATGGCAAATACCATTTGTCGCCAGCGCAGGTCCAAGCTATCCTTGATATGCGTTTACAAAAGCTGACGGGACTTGAACACGAAAAATTACTGAAGGAATATCAGGAAAAACTGGAAGAGATAGCTGAATATCTGAGTATCCTCGGAGACGCCGCCAAGTTGCTGAATGTTATCCGCGAAGAACTGGCCGCTATCGTTAATGAGTATGGTGACGAACGTCGTTCTGAAATTATCGAATCACTTCGGGATTTAACAGCAGAGGATCTGATCACTGAGGAAGACCGCGTGGTGACGATCTCTCACGGTGGCTATGCTAAAACACAGTCCCTGAGTGATTATCAGGCACAGCGTCGCGGTGGTATGGGGAAATCAGCTACCGCAGTAAAAGACGAAGATTTTGTTGAGCACCTAATGATAGCCAGTACTCACGACACGATTTTATGTTTTTCAAATGTGGGTAAAGTTTATTGGTTAAAAGTTTTCCATATCCCGCTGGCTAGTCGCAATGCACGTGGACGTCCGATGGTGAACTTACTGCCATTAGGAGAAGATGAGCGTATTACCTCTATTCTTCCTGTAAAAGAATATACCGAAGGGCATTATATCTTTATGGCCACGGCTAACGGTACTGTCAAAAAGACCGAGTTAACAAATTTTGCGCGTCAACGCAGCGTGGGTTTGCGGGCATTAGAGTTGGAAGAGGGCGATGTTCTTATCGGTACCGCGGTTACTAATGGAACGTGCGATGTCATGTTATTTAGCTCTTCCGGTAAAGCTGTGCGGTTTAACGAAAACGATGTTAGAGCTATGGGCCGCACGGCAAAAGGTGTTCGCGGTATTCGGATGGCAGACGGCCAGAAAATGATTTCATTACTCGTGCCAAAAGACGGCGGTCGGATGTTATCTGTGTCCGAAAATGGCTATGGGAAACGGACGGAATTTGCCGAGTTTGCAACTAAGGGTCGCGGCAATAAAGGCATGATATTTATGCAGGCCTCAGAGCGTAATGGCGAGATTATTGGAGCGGTACAGGTCTTTGACGGCGATGAGCTGATGATGATTTCTGACCAAGGCACAATGGTGCGCACACGTACCGATGAAATCTCGGTACTGGGAAGAAACACCCAAGGTGTTCGTGTCATTCGGTTGAAAGAAGGCGAGCACGTAGTGGGCGTTGAGCGCATCGAGGAACCGGAAGAGGTTGCCCCGTTTGAAGATGCAGCTGACGAATAGTTTTTATAATTATCCGGCGCCCCGCGTCGGATCGAATAGATAAAGGATTTGAGTACGATGTCGCGGAAGTTCAATTTTTGTGCTGGACCGGCTGCTTTGCCGGAAGAAGTTTTAACGCAGGCCGCGGCAGAGATGCTGGACTACCGCAAAGCTGGCTTGTCGATTATGGAAATGAGCCACCGCTCGTCAGAGATTGTTGCTATTGCAGAGAAAGCCGAACGTGATTTTCGGGAACTGCTGGACATTTCAGATGATTATGCCGTGCTGTTTTTACAGGGCGGGGCTAGTAGTCAGTTTTCGGCAGTGCCGTTGAACTTACTCGGAGGAAAAACCAGTGCCGACTACGTTAATACGGGGCAGTGGTCAAAAAAAGCCATCAAAGAAGCGCAGCGTTTTGGTCAGGTTAATGTCGTCGCCAGCTCTGAAGATACTAACTTCACAACGATCCCTGCATTTGACAGCTGGCAATTAGATAAGGACGCGGCTTATTTGCATTACACGCCTAATGAAACTATCGGTGGTGTGGAATTCCTGTGGACTCCCGAGGTTAGCGTGCCGCTAGTGGCTGATATGTCCTCTACCATTTTGTCGCGGCCGATTGATGTGAATCAGTTTGGTGTTATCTATGCCGGTGCTCAAAAAAATATAGGCCCTGCAGGTTTGACCATTGTTATTGTGCGCAAAGACTTGCTGGGGAAATCTAGCGAGCACTGCCCAACCATGTTGGACTACAAGACTGCCGCCGATAATGAGTCGATGTACAACACCCCACCCACTTACGGTTTATATTTGGCGGGATTGGTTTTTCAATGGTTAAAGGACCAGGGTGGCCTGAACGCAATGGCCGGGATAAACAGGCGTAAAGCTACTAAACTTTACGGCTTTATCGACGCTAGTGCATTTTATGCTAATCCGGTGGAATTAGTGAGTCGCTCGACAATGAACGTGCCTTTTACGCTGGCGAATGCTGATCTGGACAAACAGTTTTTGGCTGAAGCTGATCAACTTGGTTTGCTAAACTTGAAAGGACACCGCAGCGTCGGAGGTATGAGAGCCAGTATTTATAACGCAGTCCCCGAGGCCGCGATCGATGCATTGATTGGCTTCATGAAAGAGTTTGAGTCGCGCGCTTAACGGTTGTTTTTGGTCATTTTGACAGAGTTATTATCGAATGATTAAAAAGGACTCACCGACAATTAGGGGTGGACAAGCGCCGCCCCCTTAAACAGCTAAGCCATTATGACAGACACACCTAATCTAGATGAACTGCGGCAGCAAATCGACGATATCGATGTGCAAATCCATCAGCTGATTAACCAGCGTGCGACCTGCGCCGAGCAGGTAGCAGACACCAAGTTAAAAGCCTTTGTTGCAGAAAATGGTGACAGCGATGTCTCCAAAGTGACCTTTTATCGCCCTGAGCGAGAAGCCCAAGTATTACGGAAAGTTATCGACCGCAATAATGGGCCGCTGGAAGGGAAAACGGTAGCGCGTATCTTCCGCGAGATTATGTCTGCATGTCTAGCATTAGAAAAGCCGACTGAGGTTGCCTATTTCGGCCCAGAGGGGACATTTACCCATGCGGCTACTATTAAACATTTTGGTCAGGCGGTGGTTAGTTTGCCACAAGCTAGTATCGCGACAGTCTTTTCCAAAGTAGAGTCAGGGCAGTGCCATTACGGCGTTGTCCCTGTTGAAAACTCTACTGAAGGCATGGTTAGCCACACGTTGGACAATTTTATGGATTCACCGCTGAAGATTTGCGGCGAAGTCGAAATGCGGATTCAGTTACATCTGCTGGTCAATGATCTAGCGAACCCCGGCACGATTAAGTCTATTTGTGCACACCAACAAGCGCTTGCCCAGGCCCGAAACTGGCTAGACAGCAATTGGCCAAATGTTGAACGTATTGCGGTAGCCAGTAATGCTGAAGCTGCGCGAATGGCGCAAAAAGATTCAACTATTGCTGCCGTTGCCGGCGACATCGCCGCAGAGCAATACGACTTGTTGAAGTTGGCGGAGAGTATTGAAGATTACGCCAACAATACCACGCGCTTTTTAATTATTGGCCAGCAACATGTGGAGCCAAGTGGCAGCGATAAAACATCATTAATTGTAGAGGCGAATAATAAGCCGGGAGCTTTGTTTAATTTACTGGAGCCATTCCATGCTGCGGGTGTTAGCTTAACTCGAATTGACACTCGGCCTTCCAGAACAGATACGTGGGCCTATGTCTTTTTTATCGAGTTTGAAGGACATCAGCAGGATGCTGTTATTGAAAAAATTCTTGTCAAAGTCGGCGAGAATTCCAGAATGTCAAAGGTTTTGGGGTCTTATCCCAAAGCGGTACTTTAATTTTTTATGAACGCTCTTTAGGCGAGTCCGGAAACAACTATGAGTAGCGGGATTTTTGCCGACCACGATCAAGATGCAATTTACTTTACACGATCTGATGTTAATGAAGACTTTGGTTCGTTTTCTAAACATCCCTTCCAGTTAGAAGACAAGGAATGGCCATCGGTAGAGCATTATTTTCAGGCGATGAAGTTTGATGATCAAGCCTATCAAGAGACTATCCGATGTGCAGACCATCCCAAGAAGGCTCGGAAACTAGGCCGTAATCGATTTCGTTCGATTCGGAAAGATTGGCGCGATGTGAAAGTTGTGTATATGACCCGGGCAGTTTACACCCAGTGCCGGACTTATCCTGATATTGCAACGAAGCTACTGACAACCGGCAGCAAAAGGTTGGTTGAAAATAGTCAGTATGACTATTTTTGGGGCTGCGGCAGGGACCGGCGTGGTGATAATCACTTTGGGAAAGTACTAATGAATGTTAGGAACAAGCTGCATACTGAAGCTCAAGACCTGTAGTTTTGGACGCGACCAAAGAGCAGAGTTAATCCGCCGACTTTAACTGTCAAGGGCGCCCAATCAATCGGTGTTGGAATGTATGCAGGTACCGTCAGCGAGTCCACAAAGAATGTCTACTTTTCCCTCATTTCGTGACGTTGTTGCAGGCCTCAGTGTCGCCTTGATTCTTGTGCCGCAAGCCATTGCCTATGCCGACTTGGCGGGATTGCCGCCGGCCCAAGGTTTATTTGCGGCAACACTTCCTTTAATTGTCGCGGCGATATTTGGCAGCTCTCCCTGGCTGCAAACAGGGCCTGTGGCGATGACCAGTATCCTGACATTGGGGGCGCTATCAGCAATATCTGCCCCGTCTACTGCCGAATACATAGGGATGGCAGCATTACTCGCGTTAATTGTTGGCCTAACCCGGGTGTTGATAGGCTTGGTTAAGGCTGGCCATCTTGTGTACCTGATGTCACAGCCGGTACTTAATGGTTTTACCACTGCGGCGGCATTAGTTATTTTAACCACCCAGGCGCCGGCATTTTTTGGCGTAGAGGCGGTCAGCGGCAATTTCTTTAGCCGTCTGATCGATGTTTTACTGCAGCCGCAACTATGGTCAGTGCCGGGGATGATATTCGGGAGTGGAGCTTTGCTAGTGATCATTGCTGGCAAACGCTTCCATGTGCTTTTCCCAGGCGTTCTAATCGCTGTGGTTGCAGGTATCCTCTTGCAGTCAGTTTACGACTGCGAGTGTAAGACTGTTGGCTCATTTCCCACCGACTTACCTTCATTTTCATGGTTGTTGCCCTGGCATCGGGTTAGTGAGCTGCTGATCCCGGGTGTCATGATTGCGCTGGTGGGCTTCGCTGAGCCGGCGGCTATTGCCAGAACACTGGCTGCCTCCAGTCGTCGTCCCTGGAGTGCCAGTAAGGAGTTTATCGGTCAAGGTGCAGCTAATATTGCGGCGGGCGTTATTGGCGCATTTCCCGTTGGCGGGTCTTTTTCTCGGACAATGATCAGCCATAGCGCGGGTGCAACCAGTCGTTGGAGCGGTGCCTTGACGGGTTTCATGGTGCTGGCCTTTTTACCGGTAGCAAACCTAATGTCAACGTTGCCGCAGCCGGTGTTGGCGGCTATCATTATTTCGGCAGTTTATCCGCTGATTAAATTTGGCCCATTGATCCAGTTAACCCGAACGTCACGTGCTCAAGCAATGGTCGCTTGGGCCACCTTTTTACTCACGCTAATATTGTCACCGAGAATTGATTTGGCGCTGTTATTGGGTATGGGGTTGGGGGTTGTTGTTCATCTGTGGCGTGAAATGCGGATCAACGTCTCTCATTCCTATACCGAGCATACCTTGTTACTAGAGCCCGCCGGTGTGCTATTTTTTGGCTCTGCCCAGGGATTGGATGAAACGCTAGTTGACGAGCTTTCTAAACATCCTGAGGCTAAAGAATTGATACTCGATCTTCGTGGGCTTGGCCGTATCGATTATACCGGTGCTTTAGTGATTCATCGTATTGCGCTTGAAGCAGAGCAGGCAGGGCTGGCTGTCAAGGTTATTCCCGGCCAACCGCCTCAGGGAGAGCGGTTACTCAAGCGAGTGTTTGGTAATGATAGTCGCCGTATGCTGAGTGTCTAAGTTGTGAAAAACTGATGTAAATCTCAGTTGCCATTATTAAATTCTTTTACCGATTGCCGCGCCGATCATTGTCCTCAATAGCACCGCTGTTGCACTTTTTTGATGGTTGGTTTTAGTCGGCTAATAATGGCATTGTCGGGGTATTCCGTCTTCTATAGTTTCAATAATGGGGGTCACTGATTTCACGTTAGCGTAATCATAAAATTGCCCACGCGGGGGATGATTACGATATTTTTTATAGCATTTTCTTACGTGATCAACCGCAGCTGCTAGTGAAAACAGTCTGGTAATTAGGACTAAAACGATTAGTTTTTTGTTCATGATCATGATCTCTTCTGTTGATCTAGCTAACAGCCTATGACAGGTGAGATGAACACAATTTGAATGGAAAAAGCAGCGGTCTATTATTCTCTGAAAAATATTAGTAAAAATTGTGGACCAGCACTAATGTCAGGTTTCGTTAACGAACCAGCGTTTTCGCCAGGCATCCATGACGCGTTCAGGGTACCAATACTTCCCATAGCTACCGTTATATCGGGCGAGGGCATGCATCCAGTTCCCCTTTTCTTTCTGCAGGTAGAATTGCAAAATTCGACAGCCATAACTCAGATTGGTATTGATATCTGTGAGATTGTCATTGGGGCGACCAATTTCTTTTTTCCAAAATGGCATGACTTGCATTAGTCCTTGAGCGCCAGCGCTAGATATAGCGTAGTTATCGAAACGACTTTCAATTTCAATGAGGGCTAAGACTAAGTCTGGCTTTAAGTCGGCTTTGCTGGCTTCCCTGTGTACGGCTCGCAGTAACTCCAGTCGTTGTTTTGGATCTTTGATAAAAGGGGTTAATCGTCCAGACATATCGACCAGCCAAACCTCTGCATCGAACCGATCCTCGAAGCTGTCCGCTTTGGTGATGGTACTCTTCAGGAATTGACGAAGTTCGGTCTGACTATCAGCGATTTTTTTCGGTACAGAAACAGCAGTTTGTGCGGTAACTGCCAAAGAAAATGGCAGGCTCACCAATATCAATATGCACGTAATGAGCCTGTTGCTAATCATAGGGTTATTAAACTCCAGCGATAGACGTCTCTATGAAATCTATGATGTTAGAAATATCAACATGCTGATTTTCACTATCCTGACGACCTTTATATTCCATTTTCCCGTCTTTTAATCCACGGTCACCAATAACAATGCGGTGAGGGATTCCTATTAATTCCATATCGGCAAATTTGACCCCGGGACGTTCGTTACGGTCATCTAGTAAAACTTCATAACCCAGTTCGCTGAGTTGTTGATAAAGTTTATTAGATTGTTCAGCTACGTCCACCGACTTTTGCATGTTTAAGGGGATAATAGCAATCTGAAAGGGCGCAATAGAAGCTGGCCAAATAATACCTTTATCATCATTGTTCTGCTCGATCGCAGCGGCAACAATACGTGTCATGCCTATACCGTAACAACCCATCAGTATGGTCTGGTCTTTGCCATTTTCATTTAACACCGTCGCTTTCAAGGCTTCCGCATATTTGGCTCCGAGCTGAAATATGTGCCCGACTTCGATGCCACGTTTGATGTGTAAAACTCCCTTTCCATCGGGGCTGGGATCGCCTGCAACGACGTCTCGAATATCTTCTACCCGTCCGGTTGTGCAATCTCTGTCCCAGTTAGTACCGATGAAATGATAGCCATCATCATTGGCGCCGCAGACAAAGTCCGACAGCTCTGCGGCACTGCGGTCGATGATGCTATCTATCGATAAGCCTACTGGGCCAATAGACCCTAAACCACAGCCAATAATGCTTTTTATCTGTTCTTCTGAAGCAAACTGCAACGGACTACCGACACCGGGTATTTTTTCTGCTTTAAGCTCATTGAGCTTATGATCCCCCCTAACTATCAGAGCAATTAATGGCGCTGCGGTCTCTTCGTTTTCTGCTTCACCGACTACCACAAGGGTTTTAATGACTTGGGACGCTGAAGTGTTGAGCCCAATACTGACGTCTTCGATCGTATGCTGCCCCGGGGTGGCTACTTTCTCAAGCGCTATTCCGGGATTTTTTCGCTTTTCAAGCGGAGATAAGGCCTCTGCGAGCTCAACATTCGCGGCGAAATCACTGCTGTCACTAAAAGCAATATTGTCTTCACCAGAATCTGCGAGCACATGAAATTCGTGGGAAGCATTACCGCCGATAGAACCTGTATCGGCGACAACGGGCCTGAATCTTAATCCAAGGCGAGTGAAAATCTTGGTGTACGCAGCATGCATCAGCTCATAGGTTTGGTGCAGCGATTCCTGGTCGTTATGGAATGAATAAGCATCCTTCATAATAAATTCACGAGAACGCATTACCCCAAAGCGCGGCCGAATTTCATCACGAAACTTGGTTTGAATCTGGTAGAAATTGAGCGGCAGCTGTTTGTAACTCTTGATTTCATTGCGGATAAGATCAGTTATGACCTCTTCATGGGTAGGTCCAAGACAAAAGCTATTATTGTGTCGGTCGGTTATTCGTAGTAATTCAGGACCATATTGTTGCCAGCGTCCCGATTCTTGCCACAAATTTGAGGGCTGCACGACGGGCATTAACAGCTCTTGGGCGCCTGTCTTGTTCATTTCTTCGCGAACAATAGCCTCCACTTTGCGCAGAACTCTCAGTCCCATTGGCAGCCAGCTATAAAGTCCTGATGACAGCTTTCGTATCATGCCAGCACGAAGCATAAGCTGGTGACTAATAACGACGGCATCGGAGGGTGTTTCTTTGACAGTGGCAATAAGAAATTGGCTAGCACGCATTGGTTCTATAGACTCTTCGTTAATCGATGTAAAATGGCTAACTATTTTACACTGATAAAGTAGCCGGTACAGGCTATTTACTCTCATTTTGGAGGTTATATGTTTCAGCTTCACCCTCAGCTGGCAAAAGATTGTATTGAGGTCGGCGACTTTTCTCTCAGCAAAGTATTACTGGTGAACGATTGTTACTATCCTTGGGTTATTTTGGTACCTAAGAGAGAAGAGGTTGAAGAAATATATGAACTTTCGGTGGCGGATCAACAACAGCTTTTAGTCGAGTCCAGTGGTGTTAGCGCAGCTATGGCAGTACATTTTTCTGCTGATAAAATGAATGTGGCGGCGCTGGGGAACCTAGTGCCGCAACTGCATATTCATCATATTGTGCGTTATAAAAGCGATGTTGCTTGGCCAAAACCGGTATGGGGCGTTATAAATGCGGCGGTTTACCCTGAAGAAAAGTTGGCAGATCAGTTACACTTACTTCAAAAAATATTGTTACCTTTGGGAATAAAGTAACAAAGCCGGAAAAAATTATCACGGCCTATGATTTCTCAGCAAACAAAATCTGCAAAATTGACCGTATAAATTCCAACAATGAAAAAAATTAAAAGTTGTCTTTTTTGACTATTTTTATAGTGTTTTGATGGCTTTGAGTGTAAAAAAGATAAAATAATGAGAAAAACACTTCTTTAACACCCAGTTGAAGAAAAAATGCTTGTATTGCAGTGTTTTCTGGACTATACAAAGCCTAGACACTGTATATATAGGTTGACATCCAAGCCGTAATTCGTTTTGGCGACAGCAATCGATCTATGGATCCGTGTCCTAACTAGGCTTGTTTGCGTAACGATTGATTAAAACTAAAATCTGGCGATTTACCAAAACCGGTAACAAAAAAGGGATAAAGATATGGCGACTACAAAGAAGGCTGCACCGAAGAAGAAACCTGCTGCTAAGAAAAAGGCACCCGTAAAAAAGGCTCCTGCAAAAAAAGCAGTAGCAAAAAAAACGGCGCCTAAGAAAGCTGTAGCAAAGAAAGCTGCGCCGAAAAAAGCTGTTGCAAAGAAAGCTGCTCCCAAAAAAGCAGTAGCAAAAAAAGCGGCGCCTAAAAAAGCAGTAGTAAAAAAGGTCGCGCCGAAGAAGAAAGTCGTCGTGAAAAAAGCCCCGGTGAAGAAAGCGCCAGCTAAGAAGGCGCCGGCTAAGAAAGCAGCGGGTCCGATCAAACAAAAAATGACCAAGAGTCAGATGTTCACAGATATCGGTGAAGCAACCGATCTGAGCCGCAAGCAGGTTGGTGCAGTATTTGCTGAATTAGAGTCACTGATTGGCCGTAGTATTGCCAAGAAGGGTTTAGGTGAGTTCACTATTCCCGGTTTGATGAAAGTTACCACGGTAAAGAAAGCTGCCAAAAAAGCACGTAAAGGTATCAACCCATTTACGGGCGAAGAGCAAATATTCAAAGCCAAGCCTGCCAGCATTGCGGTAAAAGTTCGTCCTTTGAAGAAACTGAAAGAGTTCGGCGCGTCTTAACTTAATCAGTTAGTGTTAAGTCGTTACCCATCAAGGTGAGTAACGACTTAAGTTCCCAGCGGATAGTCCCCCCAGCGGTCTTGTCGCTTCGCTTTAGGTCTCCAGCGCCCCATCTCTTCTTCTCTCACCAATAAAAAATCAGTAATCACATGGATAT
>TARA_B110000879_G_scaffold22074_1_pt1 | contig 25119 bp, 23 predicted proteins | sample TARA_B110000879 | Tara Oceans TARA_B110000879 (sample SAMEA4398094) | marine metagenome | biome: Polar Biome; feature: [SRF] surface water layer (ENVO:00010504); material: water (ENVO:00002006), including particulate matter (ENVO:01000060) such as... | depth 5 m
TGTATGCTCGCAAACGCTGCATTCCCAAACCTTTGTATTCATCCATTCCCGTCAATCAGACGTAGTCTACCGTTAATATGTCATTAAAAGATTTAAATGAGACGATAACGCTCTTGTGAAGGTGTTGTTAAGCATGTAGCTCTCAAGCCCTTATTAAAGCCTATCGTTAGGACGCACAATAACATAGCGGAATGTAGCTGATGGCATTCGGTCGAGCTGGCCCCGTATGATGTAGCAAAGGATAACGACCACGTGGCAGTACCAAGAGTCTTTACTGAGAAAACTCCTAATCCGCAGGGCAAGGGTCTAGTGACTGTTCTGAAAGATTGGGAGGTTTTAAAACCACAGGCCAGAGAGCGGAAATCGAGTGCAGAATTTCTGCGAGATTATTGTACGTCCTCGTTAGTATTGGCAGCTAAGTTTCGCTTCAAACCTGTTATCGGGAAAACCTACTTCTTATACGCTCTTGAATCAGGATGGATGATGTCTCTCATATCCCCTGAAGAGTGGGGGGCATCGAAATCAGAGCAGTTTCTATCGGCTTGTCGCGTTCGCAAAGATATGACCTGGGAGATAGATGCTATCGACTTAAACGAGAATTCCGCAGTTCTCGCCAGCGCAAGAAACTTTGTGAAGGCTTTCATCGACACACTATCCGAGCAGGAATCGATTGGCGAGCACTTACCTTTTTACGTCGAAAGTTTGCCGTATTACCAGAGAATGATGGCTACGGCTCTTGCGTCTTCCTTAAAAACGACAATGCCCGTTGACCGCAATGGCGTGGCTGCTTTGTTAAAGTGTCGCGGAGATATTATGGGTTTAGCCTCGGGCACAGTCCTCGATGGTTGAGTCCATTTTGGCAATGGCTCTGTCGTTTGGTACGCGGTGGTCAGAAAAGCCATTGCTGAAGGCATCGCTGTCTGTGGATGTCTTTTACAGATAGCTTAATAGGCTGGGGTAAGGTTTAACGTCTCATGGCTGCGCTTGGCCTATGCGACGCCTTTGGGAGCGCAGCGACGGCGGTTTTTTAGCTGACGGAGTAACCACAAATTCAGAGTTTTTGTGCGTCAGCATCGCCTTGGTTCTCGCAACCTGCCGATTATTTACTAATCATCTAGCACAGCCACTAATGCTTTTTCCATGAGATAGCGGGCTTGACAGGTATACGCATAGATGCAGGCATGAACGGATGCCTCTTTCCAATTATCGGCGCTACACTGTTGGCTGTAATCTTCAAACGCGTTGAGTGCATTAATCAAATCTGATAAATGAGGCGGACATTCGCAGTTGAGTTCACTGCTGCGTTTGGCAGCGTCGGCCAGTTGCTGTGGGTTGAATTGTCGAGGCCGCTCTGAGGGTAATGTTAGGTCAAACTGCTCTGCACTTTGCTCTAATAAGTTACTATAACTTTTCTGACGCAAGGCTTCTTTAACTATGTTATCTACCGTATCGGTGTTGATTTTACTATTCGACATCGTAATACCAACATTTTCCAGATCCACAACAAGATCCTGCGCTGCATAACGGTAAAAGATAAAAATGCTGTTGTCGTTTTGCTTCAGTTTACGTAATTGAGTGGCAATAGCCTGATTAACCATGTCTATCTGTAACAGATAGACTTGAGGTTTGCCGGTATCTGCGTCGATGTCATCAGTCTGTTCTGTGTTACTGAACCACTCCTCGATGCTTTGCGGTTTGCAGTTCAATGCCAGCTGTGGGTAGCGGCGGGGATGTTTGTCAAAATGCATCGTGAGCGCATGGCCAACAACAGCTGTAGCAGTTGGTGCGGTGGAGCTGTCTTTTGTGGCGTTCTCTGGTTGCTTAACACACAAGCCTGACAGCGTCTTTTGAGGCAGTTTTGCAATATCTCCAATGCGCATTCCACGATCGAGTAACTGCTTAATCAGCCTTAAATGATCGAGGTCAGTTTTTGTGAATTCACGCCTCCCATTGCTCGAGCGGAGTGAGGCTGCCAAGCCATAACGGCGCTCCCACATACGCAGATTGTGCGCCGTTAAGCCCGTCAGTCTGGCAACAACACCAATGCTGTAGGTTGGTTGTTGGTAGTTCGCTGCAGTATTCATGATGGACCCTTTTGTCTAACTTTCAGTTCGTCGGGTGTATAATAGCCTAGTTTTGTTGTAATTATTAAATTTATGACTAGGTTCTGACTAGATTGATATTAGTCGCTTTTGCTTTTTTTATAATTTTGGATCGTATATCTATCGACTGACAGGGGTTGAGCGGAAAGCTTCGAGATTTGACGGTAATGCCTGTTCAACAATGCACTAACTGAAGTTGTAACAAAATGAATGCAATATTATCTGACAGTAACACCCTTCGCTTCGATGATTACGATGATTTTCTTGATGACGACTTACGCGGCTTGGCTGATGGCAAGTCAGCAGTGCCCTCGGAGAAGCTGTCGAATGTTCCACCTAATCCTGCTGAAATGGCCAGTAATTCGCTGGGTCTATTCCATAGACAAGTGTCGCCTTACCGATTGTTGGCTGCAGAAGAAGAGCGCGGACTGGCACGTCGAATGCAGGCGTCATTGCAGTCGCTGATACAAGTTTTGTTGGCATCATCGGATAGTCGAGGAGACTTTCATCAGCTTATTGTCTTGTTGCAGCAGGCTGACCAAACCAAACCGGCAAGCTTGTCTACAGACGAACATTTCGCCTTGCGCAGGGAGATTAAAGACCTTTTAGGCAACGAAGACCATCTATTGCCACTGGAAGAAATTAGGCATGCGCTTGACCAATGGGACGCTCAATCGCGCGATAAACGCCAATCGTCAGTGGCCGGAATTGCAGAGGGCATGGTGGGCATATCGGCACCAATAAGCCAAATACACTGGCCTGCGCAACTATTGATAGTCTTTGCTGAGCGTTATCTACCCGCTCAGTCTGAGTCGCTTTTGAGCACGGCCTTAGATAAGTATCTCCGAAGTGACAGTGATCTAGCGAAGGGTGCACCGTCGATACGACGGGATAGCAGCAACCTGGAGCGGGTCAAGGAGCTTGGGGCGTTAAAAAAAGAGTATGTTGATTATCGGAATGTGATGGTTAATCATAACCTCCGGCTGGTTTATCATATCGCCAAGCGTTATAACTCGGGCACTTTGCCAATGTTAGAGCTGATACAAGAAGGCGTTTTCGGTTTAGTGAGAGCGGTAGAAAAGTTTCAGCCAGCAAGCGGTAATCGGTTCTCAACATACGCCTATCTTTGGATCGAGGCAAAGGTAAGGCTAACTCATGAAAAACTTAACAGTTTAGTACGGTTGCCTAGCTCAAACTTTCAGGATGTGATTAAGCTACGGCGCTCTATGGAGCAGTCGCGATCGAATGGAGAGCGCTTTAGTACCCGCAATGTTGCAGCCAAGCTTGATATGACACAAGCGCATGTTGAGTTGTTGTTGAGGACTAAATCCCAGCCGCTTTCTCTTGATCAGCCCGTGGGAGGGGAGGATAACGACCTTTCGTTAAGCGGTACTCTACAGCTGGAGCAACCCCCGGTTTCGTCATTGGTATTGAATAGTGATATGCAAAGGCGAGTGACAGAGCTGCTCTCCGAGTTGACGTCGCGGGACGCTTATATCTTGCAGCACCGGTTTGGCCTAGGAGATATGGAGCCGATGAGTCGCGAAAGTATTGGAAAGAATATTGGTCTCAGTCGTGAGCGCGTTCGACAGATAGAGAAGGCGGCCCTAATTTCGCTCAAAGAGCTGCTTGATAATACGGAGCGCGGCGACGACTTAAAATTGTATCTGGCGCCCGAATGAAGCTATCTCGCTAACCCACAGGAGTGAACATCTAAGGGCCTCTTCGAAACGACGCCATAACTTCAGGACCTGCAGGCCGGCGTTGACCTCTAGGTGAGCGATAATAAGACTCGCGACAAAATAACGGTATTATTTTAAGTCTAAATGGCCGCGCTGATTCGAAATTTCAATGGACTTCGCCCCATCAGCGAGATCAAGGAATCTCTTTTGAAGGGTCGTAAGTTCAGCCAGTTCTTTTTGAGGGAAGGGTTTTATTTTCATCGCGAGCCGCTGAAAGGTCAAAAAGACGTTTCAGATAGGCGCCTCGGCACTTAGCGACTATCTGAATAAAGGCTCGAAGTTTGTCAAAGGTCAGATTTTCTATTCAGGATTGATGACTTCACGATTGACCTCGCGAAGTAATTGTTCGAGTTGTAATAACAAACGATTGGTTTCGGTCTGAATCATATAAACCGTTCTGCTTTAATTTTGCATGGTGTATAGATTAGATAGCGAGACTCTTCCCTTAATGCGGGGCGTACACTATATTCGGGGGAACATGTTGATCATAGTTTATTCGGCCGGCTACCCCACTTAGCAAAGTTACATGCCAGATGCTTGAACGGTGAACTTAGTCTGAAAATCCTGAGGTTGTTGTACTGCTCTTTATTCGCACAAATTTTTACGGAATTGCGACAGCTTTTGTGCGCAAGGATTGTTGTTCAAAAGACTTGTGTATAGATTAGAGTGTCGTAGCGGCGCAAGTATCGAATTAGCGTTTCAAAAATGCTGAGGATAGAGACTGTGGCGCGCAATATATTAAGGCCGGAGGAAATTGATACTCAGACGTAGCCTACGGTCACCATGAGCGGATGGATGGTGAAGGTTACCCGCGTAAATTGAAAGCCAGTGGAATCTCGGAGTACTCGCGTATTATTGCAATTGTCGACGCGTTCGATGCGATGACATCGGATCGATGTTACGCACCCTCTATGGCCTCCACTGATGCATTGAAGAATATTTTCAAAGATCGTGGCACTCACTTCGATGACCGCTTGGCGTTGGAGTTTATTAAGGTCATTGGATTATATCCACCGGGAAGTATCGTGGAATTGGTCAATGGTAGTATAGGTCTGGTTTTGTCAAAGAATCACCGCTTCGCTCATATGCCCCGAGTCATTTTAGTGTTGGGTGAAAATAAACAAGCGGTCGATGAGAAAATATTGAATTTGGCGGAGGTCGACGCCGGCAACTTAGACAAGGGCTATTTAATTAGGAGGGTCGTCCCTGACGGTTCACACGGAGTTACCATCAAAGATTATCAGGAGCGAGGCTTACGCTTTGGTCAAATGACTTAGAGCTGGCGCGTTAAAACGAGAGGATTAATCCCCTCGGGCAACAGCGTCGTTCCTTGGATTAAACGATAGGGCTGATAGCCCTTATCTTCCTTCGATAATACACTCCGGCTAGCGGGGGACGATGGGTTTTATCCAGCCTTTACTCGTCAGTACCGGAAAAATTGGATTTTCCTGAGGCTTTACTGAGAAAGCATAGGCAGATGACTTTCTAGCGCAGCTAGTACCCGATCAGGATCTGAACGTCTTTGGTAGTTTTCTGCCTGGTCAATCCAGCGCACAACCCCTGCAGAATCAACTAACACAGTTGTCGGTATTGGCAGTGCCTTCGCGCCACCGGGGATACCACTGTGGAATCCCTGATTGCGAATACCCAGTGTATCAATTAATTTACATTCTCGATCAGACAGCATAATTGCCTGACAGCCATGTTTACTCATTTGCGCTTTTATCTGCTCAGGCTTATCGGTACACACCGTCACTAGCTGTACATTCCACTTGTCGAGCTCCGACCGAAGCTCTTCCCACCGTTTTAATTCGGCGACGCAATAGGGTCACCAATGGCCTCGAAAAAATTTCAATAATATGGGCTTTCCGCGAAGGCTGCTGATGTTAAAGGGTTCATTGTTTTCATCCGGTGCCGAAAAATCCGCAAGCGGCGATCCGACTTGAAGTTGGCCAGAGCCTCCCGTCTGCTTGCCGATAGCCACAGAAAAAAGAAAAAAAGCACCTGCAAAAATAGCCAGCCCAGCGGCAATATCTGCCACCAAACTTTGCGTCCCTATAGCTAGTGCTGTCATACCGAGGCCTGCACCTAACAACATCAAAGCAATAAAACCGGATCGATTTCTCGGAATGGAAACAGAAACCAACAACAATGCCCATCGAATAGCTGTTGCTGTTGCAATCCCGAAACCGATAATAGCTAAGGTGAATCCACTCATACTTGTTAACCCAGAAGAATCGTCAATTGGTTTACCGTTAAGAAACCTTGCAGCAGATGATTAACAATCTGCTCCTGCGCTCGAGTTACCGAGCAACATACTGTGTAAGGTGAAGTCCACAGTACAGTGTTAATGGCAAGAATCAACAGAGTTATCCAGAGAATACCTTCTCACCTCATCAGACAGATGGTCACGCAAAGACAGGCTTTATCCTGAGAGATGACGATGTTTCGGTTCTACCATCGATGACTACTCCAACAATTAAAATAACTCGATCTTTCGACCCCTAGCCTCGGCCTTGATATAAGCACCGCTTTTTTACGGACTGACTGCCAGCAGGCTATCTCTATATTGTGTCGCCAAACAAAGCTGAGTTAAGTTGACAGTGCTCTCGCGAGCCTTGATACTTTTATTACTTCAGGTTTGACCTAACGTGGTGAAGGTAAGATATGAACGATATTGTTGATAGCAGTGTACGGGACGAACGAATTCGCACGGAGTTTGTTGATGCTAATAATCTGACCTTCGAGGTTGATAAGTGTGGCACGGGGGATAAGCTCGCGATATGTTTACATGGGTTTCCTGAGCATAGCTTTTCATGGCGTTATCAATTGCCGATGTTGGCAGAGCTTGGATACGAAGCATGGGCGCCAAATCTAAGGGGTTACGGTAAGAGCTCTCGGCCAACACTTGTTGAGAATTATACAATGGATCATTTGCTAGCCGATGTGGCAGGTCTGATTGATGCGTCCGGCAAGTCTGAGGTGGTTTTGATTGCCCATGACTGGGGTGCTGTCATTGCCTGGCAATTTGCTATCCAAAAAATCCGGCCCCTCCACAAACTGATTATTTGTAATGTGCCTCATCCTATTCCCATGATGAAGTCGATGAAGAGCGGCTTGGGTCAATTAAAAAAATCCTGGTATGTCTTTTTCTTTCAAATACCGCGCTTGCCCGAATGGCTATTAGGTCGGAATGACGCAAAGAATATTGGTCAAATGTTTGTTAACAGTGGTGGTGCTGAGGATATGTTCCCGCCAGCGGTGGTTGAGGTCTATCGCAAAAATGCGAATCAGCCAGGGGCGTTAACAGCGATGATTAATTATTATCGAGGCTTATTCAAAAAACAAAAGAGTGTCTCTGCGGAAGATGTTGCGATTATTGATACCCCAACATTAATGGTGTGGGGTGAAGATGACGTGGCGCTAAGCAAGGAAACAACCTATGGTACCGAAAATTATGTGTCGGATTTTCGCATTCGTTATCTGCCGCGTATTTCCCATTGGGTTCAGCAGGAGGCGCCGGCTGCGGTGAATGCCATGATGAGCGCTTTTCTGCGGGATAAGCCAATTCCGGAAGCTCATTGGGTAATGGAATTAACTGAACCTACTGAGTAATTCTTATGACTGATGGCTGCTTTATCGTTATCTGATAGGCCGTTGATGTTTTAGAAACTGCTTCGCTGTATAAGTCATCTTCCCTAAATTGCTCGGGAGTGTCAGCAGCATAAATCATCGAGGTTCGTGAAACATGTCGCTAACTCATGTTTATACAGACTCGATTGCCGAGACGATAAGGCATCGTTTCTCTGAAACACTATGCTGGCACTTGTTCTAATAATTAGACTATTTCTATCTTAATCGCTATTAAATAAACTGTTTTTCGTTCAAAAGTGAAAGGTGTTTTGCTGTCGTTTGCAAAATTTTCTTCTACGAATATCGACATAGCTAGCTCCGCCAACGCCCCTGTTTATCTAGACCTGTTTAGCGCCGCACAGAGAAGTGATTCATAAAACCCTTCTCCTTGCACAGGTACTCGTGAGCGCAAGGATATTGGGCTGCTAGATATCGTCTTCTCGGCGAAAATTTGGGTGATCTTTTTCGCTGTAATATGACTCAGCTCAGTGACTGTTACCCTCTGCTGCTGTCATCATTAAGTGTTTTTCAGTACTTGTTGACTTGTATTAAGCTCAACTTCCGCATTTCAAAGCGATGCCCTTAAATAGTCATTTTTTGCGTGGCGGCTGCGCTGTGGTCGTGCAATTTCTTTTCTTTACCGATTCAGCAAAGTTCAAAAAAATATTCTAAACCGTGAAAAACCCAATAGAAATCAATCACCTAAACTTTTTTTACCTTTTCATTATGCTGTTGGCATGGCTTATGCGTTATTACATGCAGCTGGAGATAACATGCTAGTACAAGTCTAATTACGCAGAACCACAGTGAGGTTAAAAATGTTGAATAGAAAAAAATTAGTGTCGATAGTTTCGGTCATGGCTGTATGTGCAGTAAACGCCCACGCGGAAAAAATACGTATTGCCGTCGGTCATCAAAGTATGTGTACAGATACCTATACCGCCGGGATCGTCGTAAAAGAACTGAAACTGTTAGAGAAGTATTTGCCTACAAGTGGCAAATATGCGACGGCTGAATATGACGTCAGCTGGAGTGACTATTCGTCGGGTGGTCCAATTACCAATCAGATGATGGCCAATAAACTGAATTTTGGTGTGATGGGAGATTACCCATTGATTGTTAATGGTGCAAAGTTTCAAGCGACTGATTCTCTTCGTACAAAATATGTAGCGGGTACTGGCTACAATCTCAAGGGTAGTGGTAATGCCATCGTGGTTCCGGTTGATTCTGATATTTACAGTATTGAAGAGCTTCGGGGAAAGTCTGTTTCTGTTCCGGTAGGCAGTGCTGCCTGGGGAATGTTGCTCAAAGGTATGCAGGACACGGGGATTAAAACTAGCGAGTACAACCTTAAAAATCAAAGCCCTGCTGTTGGTGCAGCTAATATAGCCGCTAACAAGATCGATGCTCATGGTGATTTTTGTCCTTGGTCTGAATTGATGGAGTTTCGTGGTACCGGCAGAAAAATTTATGACGGTAGTGAAACTGGAGTACCTTATTTACATGGTGTTGTAGTGCGAGAGGATTTCGCAGATCAATATCCAGAAATAGTTACGGCATTTATCAAAGCCGTTTATGAAGCGGGTGAATGGATTCGTGAAGATCCGGTTCGTGCCGTCGATCTCATGGAAAAATGGACGGGTGTTGAAAAAGAGGTTCTATACATCTATTTCTCCCAAGGAGGGCACTTAACGCTTGACCCAACGATCAAGCCACAATGGGTAGACGCACTGAAATTTAACCATGGTGTACTTGTTCAGGAAAAATCCATTCCAGTGTTAGATTTTGATGAGTGGATTACCGAAGATTATCTGAAAGCTGCCTATAGTGATTTGGGTAAAGACTATCAGATGGAAAAAGACTCAGTGGTTGATCCTGCGATAGAAAATTCAAAGTTACCTATGGAAATCTGGCATTCACGCGAAGGTATTTCTTCTTATGCTTCCATTGATGAGTTCCTGATCGCTATTGATCAATTTCGTAAAACTGGAGCAAAACTAAATGCCACCTACGTCTACGATATAGAAACTGGCCTGAAATTATTTGGAAAAACGGCTTTCTTTGTTAAAACCGATAGTGGATTTACAACGTTTCTTCGCAAGCCTGATGCAGACAAGTTTGCTTTAGAAAAGAGCGGAACTGTTATGGATATCGAATCAGCATTGGCCACTTTGGCAAGCTAAGAATAATACTGGCGTCAATTTCTTTGACGCCAGTATTTCAAAAAAAGCAGTAATCTGCTTGGAGGACAAATTATGAACGGCGCTGTACTGGAAAAAATTGCAAATAATGATGCAGAAACAGTTAATGATAGTGCTGTGGGTGGCCTAAAATCAGCTGGTAAAAATAGTCCGGATTCAGCGGTAATACAATCCGTAACAAATACCGACAGCGAAAATTTTAGTTTCAAAGACTTTGTCTTATCTTCGTTAAAAAACGAAAAATTACAAACTATTAGCGTCGGCATTGTGTCGTTAAGCTTCGGAATACTTATCTGGCATTTAGCAACCCTTTACAACTTTAATTATTTTATAAATTTTGAAAATGTCCCATCACCAACTACCGTTGGTGCGGCATTTCTTTCTCATCTGGGTGATGCCGAATTCTACAAACATATCCTCATCAGCATGCGGCGAATATTATTTGCTTATAGTATTGCGGTGGTGTTGGGTGTGACTATCGGTGTTTTGGTCGGTCGATCGCGAATAGCGCGGGCTGCGGTTTTACCCTATATAGAAGTGATACGTCCTATTCCGGCGGTTGCATGGATCCCCTTGGCAATTCTGATGTGGCCGACTGAGGAGTCATCGATCGTCTACATCACATTTTTAGGCGCTCTATTCCCGATCATCCTAAATACTATTCATGGGGTGAAAGAAACCCCCGAAGTTTTGGTGCGTGCGGCAGTATCTCTGGGAGCCAAAAAAATGGAAGTTTTTTGGCATGTAGTACTACCGGCTGCGCTACCCAGCATCGCGGCAGGACTTTCTATAGGCATGGGTATCAGCTGGTTTTCTCTGCTAGCAGGAGAGATTATTTCTGGCCAATATGGTATTGGCTATTTTACCTGGGACGCATATTCGATGATTAATTATCCGGATATTGTCGTCGGCATGTTGATTATTGGTGGGCTTGGAACACTATCGACTTATTTAATTGGTTTGATGATGCGTCCGGCTCTACGATGGAAAAAATTTCAGCGATAGTGGTGAGGTCTATGGGAGAGAAACTGATTTTTATTGCGGCGACTATTCGTAAGGACTTTTGGTCATGGTTCGTTATCAGTTTTAGTTTCACTGCGATTTACTACATGGTGTTGATGCTAGGACTAATTATCCGATTTGATAGCTTGCCTAATTACGCAAACGCCTATGGTTGGATTGATAATGTACGAACTATTATTCAGTCGACTCCGTCGATAACAGACACTCTAATCATTATCAATGACGAGTGGATTTTTGAAGTCGGATTTATGAATTATGACTTTGGCACAGGCATCTCGGAATGGAGTCTTTTTCTCGCGCCGACAAAAATATTGGGAGTGTTTCTTTTGGGCTTGCTAATTGCGACTAACTATTTGCTATTGCGGCCAAAGAATCGTGTTTGTACTGATGTCCGCGCTAGGACCTCTGTGACGGCGTCCGGTTTCGGTGCTTTATGTGTGGCTCTGGCATCAATCACCATGTCCTGGGTTGTGTGCTGTTCAACGCCCACTTGGGTAGTAGGTTTAGCTATGATGGGTTTGGGGGTGTCAACATCGCTATGGTTAGAGCCAATGGGTGTTTGGGTGAATCTTCTGGGCTTTGGGGTACTGCTGATTGCCATTTTATCAGCAGCAGAGCGTAACAGGTCTTCATTTACTGATTGAGAACTGACTTTCTAGTTGTCATTTATTTTGACATAAATATATTTAAGTGGAGTAAAAAAAAGTGAAGACTGGTGTTGTGTCAATGCATGAAAAAATATTTCGCAAAGAGACTTCTGATGCTAAAGAACGGGGAAAGATTGAAATTGATGCGGTTAGTATTGTCTTTGGCAGTGGCCCCACAGAGAATATTGCCGTGCAGGAAACTAGCATCAATATCTCTCCAGGAGAATTTGTCTGTATTCTGGGACCATCCGGCTGCGGAAAGTCAACCTTGCTGAACTCGGTTGCGGGTTATGTTAAGCCCTCCTCGGGTCGAGTTCTTGTCGACAATGAGGTGATCACAGAGCCTGGCCCTGACCGGGGTATGGTCTTTCAACAATATTCATTATTCCCATGGAAAACAGTCCATCAGAATATCGCTTTTGGACCAAAACTCGCGGGTTATACACCTTCCCAGTGTGATTCTATTGCCAGTACTTTTCTCGCGATGATCGGCCTCTCAAAAATTGCAAAGAGCTTTCCCGGTGAATTGTCTGGAGGTATGCAACAGCGTGTTGGTATCGCCCGGGCGTTGGCTAATTACCCAAGGGTGCTACTGATGGACGAGCCGTTCGGTGCACTGGATGCGCAAACACGACTAATGATGCAAGAGAGCTTGCTAAATATTTGGTCGGAGTTTGGCATAACGGTTCTGTTTGTTACGCATGATGTAGATGAGGCGATATTTCTTGCAGATCGTATTTTGATCATGAGCTCTAGCCCCGGATCAGTGATTGCTGATTTAAATGTTGCATTGGAACGGCCGCGATCTCCTGAGATGGCAACATCAACAGAGTTTGTGGCATTAAAGAAAGAATGCCTGTCCCATATTCGGGCGCAGAGTTTAAAAGCCTTTGAAGAGGTCGGTCACTAATGATACGGATGAGGACTTTTTTAGTCGTGCTACTGTGTTCGGTTTCGTTATTCTCCGCTTTTACGAATGCAGCCGAAAGTATGGTGTCTGTTTCTCCTCCCCGGGCGCTCGCTGAATTTAGTTTGAAGGATCAGTATGGGCATGACTTCGGCATTGAGCAATTTAAGGATCGTTGGTCGATGGTCTTTGTGGGGTTCACTTCTTGTCCTGACGTTTGTCCGGTGACCTTGGCAAATCTCGAAGCAGTGCGGGCAGAAATGGGATTTCGTATGCGTCCTGACCGCATCCCTAATATTATCTTTTTAGCTGTCGATCCCGATCGCGATACAGATGTCCTCAAAGATTATTTAGCTTTTTTTCACCCTCAGTATATTGGCATTACCGGTTCTGGCAGCGAAATTGATAAGTTAATAAAGGGCCTTGATGCATTTTATCGTTTAGATAAAAGTGGACCCGAGGACAGGAATTATAATGTCATACACAATGCTACTGTTTCGATTATTAGTCCAGAGGCTACGGTTGTTGCAAGAATTAGCCCGCCGTTTCATCCTCATAAGACCGGTGAGTATTTAATAGGAGTCATTAACAAACACATGCAGTTAGTTGACTAAAAAAGTGGCTAGACGAGCGATAGCAAGCAATAAACAGAGAACTTTGGTGGGAAAAATTATGAGACGGATAAATAACAATCTAGCTTTGTTGTGGTCAGTGCTGGCGTGGGGGGTAATGGTTGTGATGTCCGTTTCCGCGGTCGCGGAGTCTGAGGGTCCTCTGGTCGTTCACAGTGCTTGGGTACCTCAGGCCCCGCCTAACATCGGCGTAATGGCTGGATATATGTCAGTGGTCAATGTGTCATCAGATCCGATTGTTATAGCAGGTCTTAGCAGTTCCGCGTATGAAGAGGTCCAAATGCATCAGTCGCTGGTCGAAGACGGTATTTCCACTATGGCGGAAGTAAAAAGTGTTGTTGTTGGTCCGGGAGCAAGAATTGAATTTTCTCCTGGAGGCCTTCATCTCATGCTGATCGCCCCGGTATCAACTGATAGCTCAGCTGATACCGTGCCAATGATGCTTCATCTTGCCGACGGAGGCTGGATTCATTTTACGCTGGATATAGTGGCGAAGACCGCTCGGCCGGAGGTAGATGTTAGCGATGCTCATGATCACTCAATGCATGCTCATCATGGATCGTAATTCCAGTATTTACATCGGTTTTATGGTGGGGCTATTTTGTATGAACGCAGAGCTTCAAGCGGGCATGATCGATAAAGATGGGATGGAACCTTGGGAAGTTTGTGGTATGTGCCACAGTCTGGACGGAGTCAGCAAAATGCCGAAATTCCCAAAACTCGCAGGTCAAAAGGCAGCGTATTTGACGTTGCAGTTGGCGGACTTTAGGCACGAAAGGCGTACAAACGATAATGGTCAAATGGCCTCTATCGTGACTGAAATTAATCCTTTGGATATCGAAAGTATCGTTGGCTATTTTTCCGGTCTACCGAGGCCCGCGCCTGAATCGATAATTGAGGAGGGAGTAGAGAAGGCAGATCATCAGACAGGTAAGTTGTTGTTTGAAGAGGGCCGGCCAGGGGTTGATGCCTGCAGCTCCTGTCACAATCTGGTGCACCCGACAGCACCATTTTTGCAGGCGCAGCATGCCGACTATATACGAAAGCAGTTGAATGATTTTAAGCAGGGTCACCGTGTTGGTAGTCGGGCCGCCGTGATGACGGGCATTGCAGGGCTATTGAGTGGTGATGAGATCGATGCGGTTGCTGACTACCTGCAATCAAGTGGTCGCTAGGAGGCAGATTTGGTTAATTATCAGAACCCATCCGTACTACTTTTTTGCACCATTGCACTGCGTCTTCGCTCCAGTTCTGCACTGTCGCGGTGCAGATAAACTCTATATAAAACAATTACTTATGAGACAAAAAAACTTAATTTATTTCAGAAACTAACTTGATATAACATGTAATAATAAGTAACATGTCGTTAACAAATAGGGAGGTCATTATGTCGTTACAAAGAAATCAAGATATGTCACACCAACCCTTATATTTGCAAATAAAGGAGGCGTTGAAAAAACAGATTTTGGACGGTGACTATGCGCCCTTTGAGCGTATGCCATCGGAAAGCCAATTGATGAAATCCTTCGATGTGAGTCGAATCACTGTGCGGCAGTCACTCCGAGATCTCCATGCCGAGGGGCTGATTTTCACTTCTCAGGGGAAAGGAACCTTTGCTAGCAAACCCAAAGCGATGCAGGACGTTCAGCACCTGGAAGGATTGTCGGAAGCGATGACCCCGAAGGGGTATGAGACTTCGGCGAGGTTGCTGAGTATTCGAGAAGTAAAGCCCAGTAAAGATGTGCAGGAAAATCTTAATATCAACGGTAAGGAGGGCGCTATTGAGGTCGTACGTGTGAGGTATTTGAACCGAGAACCAATATCAGTAGATACCTCTTATTTCCCTATCGCCGTTGGGCAAAAGCTCTTCGCCAGGGATCTTAGTGGGGATATTTTCCCCCTGTTGGAAAACGAGCTTCGTGTTCCTTTGGGGCGCGCAGATGTGAGTTTGGAAGCCCGTTCGGCGGATTCAGATACGGCCAAATTATTGGATATAAATGTTGGTAGTCCGATCATGTGGGTGCAGCGGCTTACTCACGACTCAAGCGGTAAGCCGGTGGATTATGAGTACTTGGCATTCCGTGGTGATGCATACAAATACAGGTTCCAGATTGAACGGGACCCTTCTAGAAATTCAGGTTTTAATGAGGTAATAAAATGACACTTCCCGATGATATTACAGTTAAAGACGTCGACATTTTGGTAATTGGTGGTGGTACTGCCGGTCCAATGGCTGCAGTAGCTGCTAAGGAAAAAAGCCCTAACGCTTCTGTTATGTTGTTAGAAAAAGCGAACGTCAAGCGCTCCGGTGCTATCAGTATGGGCATGGATGGACTAAATAACGCAGTTGTTCCTGGGCATTCTACACCAGAGGATTATGTAAAAGAGATTACCATCGCCAACGATGGAGTGCTTCTGCAAAAAGGTGTAATGACCTACGCTGAGAACTCTTTCAAAATGATACAAAAGCTCGATGCCTGGGGTGTTTACTTCCAGAAAGACGAGACTGGCGAATACGATATGAAGAAGGTTCATCATCTTGGGACCTACGTATTACCGATGCCAGAAGGACACAATATCAAGAAGATTCTTTACCGTCGCCTTCGTCGGCACCGGGTCACGGTTGAAAACCGTTATCAGGCGATTCGACTCCTTAAGGATGACGAAGGTAATGCTTGTGGCTGTATATCATTGAATACTCGTACCGCTGAGATAGTGGTTATCCGTGCCAAATCCGTAGTTATGTGTACAGGCGCTGCGGGTAGAATAGGATTGCCTGCCTCCGGTTATCTTTATGGCACTTATGAGAATCCATCCAATTGTGGCGACGGACATTCGATGGCTTACCAGGCTGGCGCTGAACTTACTGGTCTCGAGTGCTACCAAATAAACCCACTATTGAAAGATTATAACGGTCCGGCATGTGCCTATGTTACAGGCCCGCTGGGTGGATACACGGCTAACTCGAAGGGTGATCGCTTCATTGAGTGCGATTACTGGAGTGGTCAGATGATGATGGAGTTTTATAACGAACTTCAGGGTGGTAATGGTCCGGTATTTTTGAAACTCGACCACCTCGCAGAGGAAACTATCCAAGAAATCGAGCATGTACTCCATACTAATGAGCGTCCTAGTCGGGGGCGTTTCCATGACGGTCGTGGTGTGGATTATCGTACCAAGATGGTTGAAATGCATATTTCCGAAATTGGTTTTTGTGCAGGTCATTCAGCATCCGGTGTATGGACTAACGAAAAAGGCGAGACCACTATTCCTGGGCTTTACGGTGCTGGTGATATGGCCTCTATTCCTCACAGTTATATGTTAGGTGCTTTCGTGTTTGGTGAGATTTGCGGTACTAACGCTGCAGAGTTTGCAGAGGGGCGCGATTTTGCTGAACTAGACGTTGCTTATATCACTGCCGAGCGTGATCGCATTTTGGCACCGATGAAGCGCACAGATGGAATACCTCCTAGCCAGTTTGAATACAAAGTTCGGCGTTTGGTCAACGACTATCTGCAGCCGCCCAAAGTCACCAAGAAAATGGATATAGGGCTCCAGCGTTTGATCGCGATGGAGGATGATATTCAGCACTTGTATGCCCGTGATGCTCACGAATTACTGCGCGCCAATGAAGCTCAGCATATTTTCGACTGTGCTCAGATGGCTGCAGTGGCCTCGATGTATCGTCAAGAAAGTCGTTGGGGTCTCTATCATCATTACGTCGACCATCCTGAGACAAACAATGAAGATTGGTTTTGTCATGTCCAGCTGTATAAAAATGAAAGTGGTGAAATGGTGTGTAAAAAGCGTGCTATCGACCCCTATGTTGTTGAGTTAGACGACAGCGAAAAGAATGCCTATGCACAGATGCGAGTTCAACAGGCCGATTAAAGCAACTAATTAAAGAGGACGTTACCATGCCAATAGCATCACAGATTTCAATGGTTCCAGTCGTTATTGATGACGACAAATGTATAGCAGAAAAAGGCTGCCGCACCTGCATTGACGTTTGTCCACTCGATGTCTTGTGGATTAACGAAGAAACCGGAAAAGCCCACATGAAATACGATGAGTGCTGGTACTGCATGCCCTGTGAGACAGACTGTCCCACCGATGCTGTTACCGTCAACATTCCTTACTTATTACGCTGAGGTTGAACATGTCTAATTTTACAGATCCGTTGTTAATTTCGATCGAAACGCGTTTAAACGATGCCGATGTGGGTATTCGACGCGTTGCGGTAATGGACCTTGTCGATAGTCCTGAACCAGAGGCCGTTGAACTACTGATTAAAGCTCTTGGCGATGAAGACGCGACAGTGCGAATGGAAGCCGCCAAAGTGATCGACGAATTCGAGCCTGTCGATATGATGGACGCTCTCGTTGAAGCGCTGACATCAGATGATGAAAACGTGCGTAACGCCGCCGCTAATGCACTGGCGGACTTAAAAGATCAAACGGTCGCTCCGGCGCTCTTGGCGGCGTTAGCAGAAGACGATAGCTTTGTACTTACCGCTGTTCTTCGTGCCTTAAAGCCAATGCGCATCAAAGATGCAAGAGTTTATGCTATTGGACTACTTCAGCATGCCGATGCTGGCGTTCGTCGAGAGGCGGTCGGCGTTCTCGGATACTTGCAAGAGGCTGAGAATTTGCCGCAGTTGATGGTGGTTGCCGCCAATGATGAAGATTCAGAAGTGCGCCGCACCGCCGTTGGCTCTCTGGTATTCGCAACACCCAGTCAAGTATCACACGCTTTGATTTCGGCTCTGGGTGATGTCAACTGGCAAGTACTGGTTGAGGCGATCAAGGGAATAGGTCGTTTAAAAATCACTGATGCGATAGATCAGCTTATCGAGAAAACTAGCGATGAACGCTGGCAGGTGAAAGAGAAGGCAGCCGAGACGATTGGTAAGTTGGGGATGGCCGAAGGAATACCTGCGCTGGGCGTTTGTATTAATGATCCAATCAGTAATTTGCGCAAAGCCGCCGTTGCTGCCCTGGGAGAAATTTCTCATCCGGATGGTTTGAAATTTGTAACGATTGCTTTGGATGATAACGATCCCGACGTACGTAAGTTGGCGCGCTGGGCACAAGAAAAGATTGAAACCGCCGCACTTGCAGTCAGCGAAGATTAAGATTTGGAGTTCTATTATGACTTTTGTAGTGACAGAGCAGTGTATCAAGTGCAAGTTCACCGACTGTGTTGACGTTTGCCCCGTCGATTGTTTTCACGAGGGGCCGAACTTTCTCGTTATTAACCCGGATGGCTGTATCGATTGTGCTCTTTGTATTCCAGAGTGTCCAGTCGATGCTATCTACGAGGAAAGCGATTTGCCGGATGAGTTTCAAGAATATATCAAGATTAATGCGGATCTCTCTACTCGGTGGCCAGAAATATTGGCTACTCAAGATCCTCTCGAGGATGCTGAAGACTGGGCTGACAAGCCGGATAAGCGTGGCGCGCTGATCTTGGAGTCTGAGGCCGTTTAATTTAAGCGCACTTGTCATAACAAGTAGCACGGATTCTTACCCTAAAAAGAATGAACAGTATTATGAATAATCAGCAGCCGACGCCAGTGGAAGTTCGACTCAAAAAATTTACCAGTAGTCTGGATATAACTTGGGCCGATGGCGAGCTAAGCAAGATAGCTGGGGGTAACTTGCGAAGACATTGTGCATGTTCCGGCTGTCGATCACGGAAAATGATAGGTACAGAGCTGATAACCGATAGCGGGAGAATCAAGAAGATAAATTTGATGGGTAGTACCGGCCTGCAAATTATTTTTGCCGACGGCCACGATCGGGGTGTATTCCCATGGGCATACCTACATGCTATCGCTAATGGCGCCGCGCTCGATTATCTAGATCAGTAAAGATGAATAATTTTTATGAGGAACAGTAATCCAGACTGCCTTTGAGAAATAGCTGAAATAGGTGCCGCATGTACTTTGTTACAGATTTCGAGATTGTGGCCGGCTACCAATTTGTTAATTTTTTACCTAGAGGATGATTGACCATGGCAAAATTGATGACTGAAAAAGTCACAGAAGTTCATCATTGGAATGACACATTGTTCAGTTTCAAAACGACCAGAGATATGGGATTCCGTTTCAAGAGCGGTCATTTTACGATGATCGGTATTGAAAATGAAGGGCGCCCTCTGTTGAGGGCCTATAGTATCGTTAGTGCCAGTTATGAAGAAGAGCTCGAGTTTTTTAGCATCAAAGTTCCTGATGGTCCGTTAACATCAAAGTTACAAAATGTAAAAATTGGTGACGAAGTATTTGTTAATGATAAATCAACGGGAACGCTTACGCTGGACAATGTACTTCCTGGAAAAAATCTATATCTGTTTAGTACCGGTACGGGTTTAGCACCTTTTATTAGTATTATAAAAGACCCTGAGGTCTATGAAAAGTTCGATAAAATAATACTGACCCACGGCGTGCGAAAAATTAATGAGCTTGCCTATCGTGATCTAGTGACTGATTCACTTCCGAATAATGAGTATTTCGGCGAGGAAGTTCGTAATAAACTGATCTATTACCCCATGGTTACACGAGAGGAATATTCGAATCAGGGCCGGATTACAGACCTGATCAGGTCGGGTAAACTGTTTACTGATTTGGGCCTTCCTCCGATTAATTCAGAGCATGACCGGGCCATGATTTGTGGTAGTCCATCAATGCTGAAGGAGATTTGTGAAATTCTGGACGGCTTGGGATTTTCTGAATCCAATCATGGGAATGTTGGTAGTTATGTCATTGAGCGCGCTTTTGTGGAGTAGTTGTTATGAATAAGCAGGACGTGTTATCTGTACTTGAATCTATCGACAATCCACTAATGGAAGAGAGCTATATTTCGCTTAAGGCGGTAAATTCCGTTGAGGTTGACAATGGCCTCACCACTGTCGGGATTACCTTAGGTGCCAAGGCTATTTCCCTTGATAATATCAATAGTATGGCACTAAAAGCACAGCTTGAAGCGGCTGGCATCGGACCAGTTGAGGTAAATTTTCGCTCCGACGTATTGGCTTTTCCGACAATTAATACGCAGAAGCATTTATCTGGTGTAAAAAATATTGTGATGGTGGCCTCGGGGAAAGGTGGAGTGGGTAAGTCGACCACCGCTGTCAACCTGAGCCTTGCCTTAAGTGCTGAAGGCGCTAAAGTTGGTTTGCTGGATGCAGATATATATGGCCCGAGCCAGTGTGCAATGTTGGGAGTCGACGAAAACGTAAAGCCAGAAGTTGTAGATAATAAATTTATTCAGCCAATAGAGCGCTTCGGTATTAAGTCAATGTCTGTGGGCTATTTGGCTAAGGAAAAAGCGCCGATGATCTGGCGTGGCTCTATGGCAGTGCGAGCCTTGCAGCAGCTAATGGAGCAGACATTATGGGGTGACCTAGATTACCTGATTGTGGACATGCCTCCTGGAACGGGAGATATACAAATATCCCTGGCACAGACCTTTCATGTCGCCGGCGCAGTTATTGTTACGACACCGCAAGAAATAGCATTGTTAGACGCTCGCAAGGGCATCGAAATGTTTAACAAGGTGGGAATTCCAGTACTGGGAATATGCGAAAATATGTCAACGCATATTTGTTCAAGTTGTGGTCACGAGGAATCTATTTTTGGAGCTGGAGGTGCGGAGAAACTGGCGCAGGACTATACGACTCCCGTGCTCGGCTCATTACCTTTAGATTCGCGTATCCGCGAAAATGTCGACCGAGGCCTGCCAACTGTTGTGTGTGATCCCATGGGCGCGCTTGCTAATGCGTATATCGCCCTTGCCAACCAGGTTGCTGCGAAGTTGTGGAAAAGCAATCTTAGCGCTTTAGAATCTCCGAAAATGATGATTTCTGAAATTTAATCATGGTTTAAAATTTTATTAGCCAACGGTTCATCTTTTATTTCATTCGCGAAATTAATTGAATCGCTCGGTAGTCAACTTTTTTAGGCGTCAGCAGCTCTGCCGGCGAGCTGACTATTTCACCCTATAAGCGCATTATTATGCAGCCACCGGCCATCATGTGATTTGTGATCAGTAGATCCGATGTGCATTGGTCTCATTGTCAGCACGTATTTCATAGAGCCAAACGTTTACTGAATGTGGCTAATTATTTAAAGCGACTTGTATTAGTTATTTTTTGGCTGATTTTTGGTGCGCATATTGAGTGCAATATAAAGGAAGTTTATTAGGATTTGCCACTTAATGAAGCGAAAAAAAATATCTATTTTTATTGTCCATAACTTTTGAATGTTTACGAAAACCTATCAAATACAATTGGTTATAATTTAATTGCGATCTTTTTTTTCGTAATTTAATTTCTGGCACGGAAATAGCGTTCTCACTAGTGTCTTGATATGTCTTGTTAGTACAAGTCTTTTAATTTTATTAGGTTAGCGTTTTTGGATTGTGTTGATCTGAAAAAAACCGTAATTTTTTTTACTGCTGGGGATTTACAATGAACGTCAAAAAATATGTTGGGTTAGGGATGGTAGCGTCAATAGGTTTCAATGGTACGGCATTCAGTGATGGAATTGAGGCGGCAATCGAAGACGGTACTGTAGATGGGAATATTCGTGCCTATTACAATACCAGAGATTACGATACTAAGATGGATGAAGCTGCGTTTTCACTGGGCGGCGCGTTGCGTGCAGAAACGGGTAAAATAGGTGTGTTTAAGGTGGGTCTGGGTTATTACACGGCCCAAGATCTTGGAACCAATAGTTCTGATCCTGCGAAAGTTAATAAGCGCCTAGGTAGTGATATAGAAGTGTTAGGGGAGGCCTATATTAGTGCCTCTGCTGCAGATACGGTGCTGACGATAGGACGGCAACGACTAAATACTCCCTTTGCTAATAGCGGTGATGCCTTTGTAATTCCATTTAGTTTTGAAGGCGGCAGCATAAAAAATAAAGGTATTTCAAATTTAACAATAGAACTTAATCATATCAATACGATTAAAAATCGTAACTCAGATGAATTTATTGATGTCGGTAAATGGTCAACCGGGCGTTATGGGGTTGACGTTGAGAGCACATCGGGGACAACGATGCTCGGTGCTGTTTATTCGATCGATGGAATCAAACTTCAGGGGTGGGTCTATGACCACGCAGATTTATTCACCAGTATATATTTGCAGGGTAACTACAGTTTTCCTGTTAGTGGCACTGTAAAACCTTTCGTTGCTGCACAATTTGTTAGTCAAGGAGAGACTGGTGATGAACTGCTCGGCGAAGTCGATTCTACTTTATGGGGTGTTCAAGGCGGAGCGGGTTTTGGGAAATCGAAATTGACACTGGCTTACACGACTGTCGCAGAAAAAAGTGGAACTTTTAAGAACGGAGCTTTCCTCGCGCCATATTCATTCTCAACGAGCCCTATATTTACTAATAATATGTTGGCAACCGTCGAGAATGTGGACGCCGGGGATGCGATTAAGCTAACGTTTAATCACAGTTTTGCGAAAGTGAAACTGAAGCTCAGTTATGCAGAATTCGACTTTGATACAGCAGTAGATCGAGAAGCCATTGATGTTGACGTTATTTACAATCTAGGCGACGTCGTTAAAGGACTGACGGCTCGCTGGAGATTCGAATCGATCACTGCTGATGTCGACAGTGTCGAACAAATCAATAATCGCTTTCAGTTACAGTTGAAATTTTAGGGTTTTAAAGGGCAAGTAGGCCAGATCTAGCTAGCAGTTAGGAATAGATTGGAACGCCTGAACCTGCCTGTTATTAACCTGAATAAGTAAATAACAGGTAGAGCGTTCAGGCCTTTCAATCTATGGGCTTGGTCTTCTTACTATCAACAGACGAGTGATCTTCACATATAGTGTTGTCATGTGTGCAGTGGTAAGGTGGTTAAAAATAAGCGACAGTGTCTAGTACTCGCTAATGAGGTCCAACAGGTGTTACGTAAATTTTTTCCTGGTTTAGGATGGCTACAAGGTTACAATCGAGGCATATTTAAGAGCGATCTTTTGTCCGGTATAACCATTGCGGCGATGCTCATTCCTCAGAGCATGGGTTATGCGTTGGTTGCAGGTTTACCCGCCGAGTATGGACTTTATGCCTGTATTGTTCCTCCCGTATTATATGCACTGCTAGGCACCTCTAATAAAATTTCTATGGGGCCGGTTGCACTTGACTCCATCCTCATTCTCACGGGGCTTAGCGTGCTTGCTGAGCCGGGTTCTGATAACTATCTGGAGCTGGCGATTGCCTTAACGCTGTTGGTTGGGGTAATTCAGTTTGCTTTTGGATTGATCAAATTTGGCTTTATCGCTAACTTTTTGTCGTACCCGGTTATTCTTGGTTATACCTGCGCTGCCGCAATTATCATTATGGGAAGCCAGTTTGAAAACATGCTGGGCATTACGGTGGACAGCGGTAATATTTTTAGCCAGATTTTTTATTTCGTCCAACGGATTGGCAGTTGGCATTGGCTCACCGCAGGTATCGGCCTGATCGGGTTAGTCTTCATGATCTATCCTAAGCGGTTCTTTCCGAGCATGCCGAGCGGTTTAATTCTGTTGGTCATCGGGATGATTTGTTCCGGTGTTTGGAATGCTCAGGCCTATGGTATTGACGTCATTGCCAACATTCCACGGGGGTTACCAACTCCACGGATGCCCGGTATCACTTCGGATCAGTTAATGGCTCTGATTCCCACGGCAATGACCGTTGCATTAATGGGCTATGTGGGTAGCATGTCGATCTGTAAAGCGCAGGAAAAACCGACGGACAAATTTAACGTCAAGCCTAATCAAGAACTGGTGGCCATGGGTGTGGCCAATTTTGTGGGGTCTTTTTTTAAAGCGTTTCCTGTGTCGGCGAGCTTTTCGCGAAGTGCTGCATTTATCGAGGCGGGGGCGTTAACACAGGTATCAGCGGTTGTTTCTTCGGTGGTCATTGTGATTGTTATGATGTTCTTAACGCCTGTCTTTATCAGCTACCCTCTGCCTAAAGTATTATTAGCCGCCATTATTATTGTATCGGTCGCTGGGTTGTTCAAATACGGACAAATGAAGGCTCTGTTTAAACAAAATCGGCACGAGTTCTTGTTGATGTTGGTGACCTTTGTAGTCACCTTGGTATTGGGCGTTCAGCAGGGTTTGCTGGCGGGTGTTGTGCTGTCTATAGCGAGGGTTATTTATACGTCGGCAACCCCCCACATGACCGAGCTTGGATCTATTCAGGGAGGTCGCTTATTTCGCAATGTGAATCGTTTTGATGATGTGGTTATTCGCGATGATATTCTTATTTTTCGGTTTGATGCACCGCTGTATTTTGCTAACAAAGACTATTTTGTAGACAATCTTTATCGTTGGATAAAACAACGCCCAGATAACTCATTGACCTCGATAGTTTTCGATGCAGAGGCAGTAAACAGCGTGGACACCACGGCGATCCTGATGTTGCAAAAAATCATAGATAATTTGCAGCAACAGGGTATTAAACTGTATATCACCAATGCGATAGGTCCTGTTCGAGATGCGTTGCACAACTCGCCATTGAGTAATTATATGAGCGAGGAGTCCATGTTTTCAACAATACAGAGCGCCATTGATTTCATTGATTACGGTACCAGTGACACTGATCGAGTTGCGCTGCAAACCGATGCCTCCCCCTAGAGAGCCTGTGCTTTAGAGACTATCGACTAGTTTTGATTAGCGGTGAGCACCACACAATTGACGGCCTTGTTCAGTGCAGTTTCCTTGAAGCCGTTACTGATCGTTTGTCGCAGTTCAAGCGACGGCGCTTTTTTTTCGCTGGGCCGTTGAGCGATATAACCTGACGCCCAATTTTAACCGCGATCGCTGCCGCTTAATTTTTGCAATTAACTCCAGTCCTCTGATCGCTTGATGGCGACAGAAAATGCATTCAATCCTTTCCAAAAAATATACGCCGCCAGTGGCAGAAGGATTGCCGAGATCAGCGATAGCGAATGCATCAGCGCTCTTTCATCAGCAAAGACAAAATCAGTGAGCCCTGCTACCAGCGTTGAGCCCAATGCTAGGCCTAACATATTAGTAGAGAAAAGATAGATGGCAGTAGCTTGGCCGCGCATCTGATTGGGCGTAACCATTTGAACCGCAGCGGCGGCAACACCGACATAGGCGGCCTGCAGAAAAACCGTCACACTCATTAACACCAATGCCAGTATATAGTCGGGCATTTGTGGGGCGGCGATAGCTGTTGGGATAAGGGCGATAGATA